>Ga0302326_10000067_pt1 | contig 262784 bp, 240 predicted proteins | sample Palsa_T0_3_FD_202264 | JGI IMG/M metagenome (GOLD analysis project Ga0302326, IMG submission 202264) | Peat permafrost microbial communities from Stordalen Mire near Abisko, Sweden - Palsa_T0_3 | ecosystem: Environmental > Terrestrial > Soil > Palsa > Peat permafrost | place: Sweden: Abisko... | reverse complement strand
CCGAAGCTGATGGCTGCAGCATGATACGAAATAACGCTCGTCAACGCCAAGCCTTGACGAAACAAGCGTTCATTGCGCTTCCACCGACAAGAATGCTCCATTTGCCTGTTACTTCTTCAACAGCCTGTTAGCGCGAAGGAAGTTGCTGTGCCGCGAGGCGAGCCCGTCCGCGACGCTTTATATCCTCGGCTAGCTCGCGCATGGACTCAGGAGTAATAGCGGTACCTTCGCCGCGAGCGAAGGACGCTTCGGCCTCGTCGACAGCAGCAAGTACCTCGCTACGACGACGTTCGCGCTCGACCCACAGATCGAGCGCCTGCTGAAGCGCGTCCTGGGCATGGCCGACACGACCGGCCGCAATCGCCTGGCGAATGAAATCCTGCTGCTCTGGCGTCAGAGTTACTTGCATGAGGCTAAGGTTAGGCCAGGAAACCGATGTGTCAAGCGCGAACCGTAAACAAGAAACACAGAGCCAATCGAAATATCAAGACGACGCGGACCATTCGTAATTCGCCGCATCGGCAAACACCGCACGCAGCAGCGCGTTGTTGAGCGCGTGGCCGGAGCGGCGGCCTTCGAAGCGGCCCATGATCGGCGCGCCAGCCAGCGCCATGTCGCCCAGCGCATCGAGTATTTTGTGGCGCACGAATTCGTCCGGAAACCGCATCAGCTGCGCGTTGACGACGACATCGCCGTCGATGGCGAGCGTGTTTTCCAGCGATGCGCCGCGCGCGAGACCCATCTTGTTCAGCGCCTCGAGTTCGTTCGCGAAGCCGAAGGTGCGCGCAGGCGCGATTTCGCGGCGAAACGCATCCTGCGAAAATATCCAGGTCAGCCGCTGTTCGCTGATCGCGGGCGATTCAAACACGATTTCGAAATCGAAGCTGAGTTCCCAGGCCGGAACGAGCGCAGCACTTGCGTCGTCTTTCTTCACTTCGACGTGTCGAAGAATGCGCAAGGTCCGGCTCGGACCGCTTGCGTCGCGAACACCCGCGCGCTCGATCAGTGTGAGATAGCTCAGCGCGTCGCCGTCGAAAATGGGCGGCTCGGGTCCGTCGACAATGACGAGCAGGTCGTCGATGCCGGCTCCCGCCACGGCCGCCATCAGATGCTCGATGACGCCGACGCTTGCGCCGGCCCCGTCATCGATAACGGTGCCCAGCCGCGTCTCGCCGACCTTGTCGTAAAGTGCGGGGATTTCGCGGCCGCCCAGATCGCTGCGGCGAAACACGATTCCCGTCCCGGCGGCGGCGGGGGCAAGCGTCATCCGAACGGTGCGTCCGGCATGAAGCGCTACGCCCTCGCTCGTGATCTCCAGTGCGATCGTCCGCCGTGTCACCTGTTGCCTTCAACTCGCCTCAGTTCGTCTGGCGGCGCAGGAATGCCGGAATCTCGAACTGGTCGTCCTTCTTGTGATCCGGGAACAGGTCTTCCGCCACGCTTTGGGACGCCTGTCCCGTGCGTTGCGACTCCGGCGCCGCGTTGCGCGTCATGACCTGAGCCGACGCGCGCGGTGCAGCCGTAGGCCTCGGCGCGGGTTCGACTCTTTGCGGCTCGGGCTTTTTCTCGCCGCGACCGAAGAAGCGGCCAATTCCCCGACGTGGCGCCTCTTCCGGCTCAGGCGCCGGTTGTGCAGCCGGACGCATGGGCTGGGTCGGGCGGATCGAAACCGGAATGGGGGGCAGCGGATCTTCGATGATCGGAGCTTCTGCTTCGCCGAGGATCATCTCTTCCACCGGCGATAACGGCGGAGCCACTTGCGCATTCAACTCCTGCGCCAGGGTTTCCACCTGGGCACGCACCGCATTGGCCTGCGGTGCCCTGGTCTCGGTTCTGGGAGGCAATGGTTGCGCCTTCATGCGCGGACGCAACGCTTCGACATTCTGCGGCATCCGCACCGTGCCTTCGGCTTCGATGCCGGTCGCGACCACGGAGACCCGGAGGCGGCCTTCCATGTTCTCCAGGATCGTACCGCCGAAGATGATGTTGGCGTCGGGATCGACTTCGGCGCGAACGCGATTCGCGGCCTGATCGACTTCGAACAGCATCATGTCCGGGCCGCCGGTGATGTTGATCAGCACGCCGCGTGCGCCTTTCATCGACACATCGTCGAGAAGAGGATTTGAGATGGCTGCTTCGGCCGCCTTCAACGCGCGATCCTCGCCTTCGGCTTCGCCGGTACCCATCATCGCCTTGCCCATCTCGGACATGACGGTCTTGATGTCGGCGAAATCGAGGTTGATCAATCCCGGCATCATGATGAGATCGGTGACGCCGCGCACGCCGCTGTGCAGCACGTCGTCGGCCATTGCGAAGGCCTGCGAGAAGGTCGTGCGGTCGTTGGCGACGCGGAACAGATTCTGGTTGGGAATGATGATCAGCGTGTCGACATAGGCCTGCAGCTCTTCGATGCCGCGTTCGGCCACGCGCATGCGCTTGTCGCCTTCGAAGGCGAAAGGCTTGGTGACCACGCCGACCGTCAGTACGCCCAGCTCGCGCACCGCGCGCGCAATGACAGGAGCCGCACCCGTGCCGGTGCCGCCGCCCATACCTGCCGTGATGAACACCATATGCGAGCCGGAGATCTGCTCGAGGATTTCCTCCAGCGACTCTTCCGCGCCTGCCCGGCCGACATCGGGCCTTGCGCCGGCGCCGAGGCCCTCGGTCACTTTCGTGCCCATCTGGATGCGACGCTGGGCCTTGGATTGTGCCAGCGACTGCGCATCCGTATTCGCCACGACAAAGTCGACGCCTTCCAGCTTCGCCGCGATCATGTTGTTGACGGCATTGCCGCCAGCGCCGCCCACGCCGAGCACGGTGATGCGCGGCTTCAATTCCTTCACCTCAGGCGCCCCTAATTTAATGCTCATTGTGCATACTCCTTGCCGTGTACCTTAGGCCCCGCGGTTACCCAAAACTTTGTTCTTCCCGGCTTTCATATTCGTTACCCGCCTCACTTGCCGATGAGTCGGCGGAAAAATCCATTCTTCGGTCGGTCCGGCGGTCGCGATCCCAATTCGGGATTCAGCGCCTCGGGGGGCATCGTCGCCCCGGCCATCAGCAGTCCCAGCGCGGCCGCATAGTCGGGTCCGGCCGACGCGGCCGGCAGGCCGGGAAAGGTTTGGGGGCGGCCAAGCCGCACCTGTTTGTTTAACACCCGCTGGGCCAGCTCGCGCATGCCGGCCAATTGACATGCGCCGCCCGTCAAGACGGCGCGCCTTCCGGCGGCGACATCGAAGCCGCTGGCGCGCAGGCGCGTCTGGACTTCGGCAAAAATCTCTTCGAGCCGCGGCTGGATGATGCGCGTCAGCATCGAGCGCGGCACGCGCATGGCATAATCCTCGTTGTCTTCGCCCATCTGCGGCACGGTCACGATGTCCGTGCCGCTTTCGATGTCGCCCAGCGCCGCGCCGTAAAGCGTCTTGAGTCGCTCAGCCGCCGAGACTGGCGCCGCCAGGGTGCGCGCAAGATCGGAGGTCACCAATGCGCCTCCCATCGGCACGACATCGGAATGGACCAGCGCGCCTTCCAGGAACACCGCGATCGACGTCGTGCCCGCGCCCATATCGATGACCGTCGCACCCAGCTGGCGTTCGTCCGGTGTCAGGATCGCCAAGCCGCTCGCATAAGGCGCGAACAACGCACCCGCCACATTCAAGTGGCACCGTTCGACGGCCAGTTTGAGGTTCTGCAACGGCGACGGCTTCACCGCCACCGCATGCATGGTAACGCCGAGGCGCTGGCAGAACATGCCGCTGGGGTCGCGCACGCCGCGCGCTTCGTCGACCACATAGGAGGTAGGCGCGGATTGAATCACTTCGAATCCGTCGAGACGGCATTTCGTCCGCGCGTCGGCAAGCAGGCTCAGCAAATGGCTGTCCGAAACGAGCGCGCCGTCCAGCGCGACCGCGGCGCGGGCCGTGACGCTGGCAGGCGCACCGCAGGTGACCGAGATCAGCACATTCTGGATGCGCGTATCGGCATGGTTCTCGGCCGCGGCCACCGCCTCGCGGATGGATTCCTCGGCGAGCTCGATGCTGGTGATGGTGCCGGCCTTGATGCCTTGGGATTCGCGCAAGGCCGCGCCCAGGACCTTCAAATTTCCCGGCTCGGCGCGGCCGATCAGGCAGATCACTTTGGACGATCCGATATCGAGGATCGTCACCAGCCCGGTGCGGAACGCCGGCCTTTCGGCAGTACCCGTGCGCATGCGGATCGTCTCGCCCATCAGGTCGCGTTCCCTCGTGACACCGGCTGCCGGTCCCCGTTCTTCAGTACGAAGAAGAGATTGTCGCGCTGCCGCAAATCGATCTCAGAGATATCGCGCTCGAGCACGCCCTTGTCCACGATCAAATGCTCCAGCACGTCGAGTTGCTTCGCCCAATCCTCCTCGGGAAGCTGCACGACGACTCCATCTTCGAGAATGAGGTCCCAGCGCCGCTCCGACATGCGCCGGTAGGCTCGTACGCGCGCCGACACCGCGCGATGCTGGGCCACGGCGTCGACGAGTTCTGCCGACGCTTGCGGGGCGCCGTCGCCGATCAGATAGGGCAGTTTCGAAAACTCAGCGGGGTTCGCGAGCGTGATGACCCGGCCTGAGCGCTCGATCACATAGGTTCCGCCGGCTGCCTGCCACAGCGCAAAAGGCAGCTTCTCGACGATGCTGACGGAAATCGAATCCGGGTACTGCCGGCTCACTTCCGCGTCCGACACCCAATCGAGCGCGAGCAGCCTCTGTCTTGCGGTCTGGACGTCGGCGGCGAAAATCGACTGACCCGGCTCGAAGCCAAGCGCCGTGAGGATCATCTGCGGCTGGGTGCGGTGATTGCCGGCAAGATGCACGTCCCGAATCCCGAAGCCGGCATCGGCCGCCATGGTGGAAACGGCATTTCGTCCGGACGCGATCGCGGCATGGACCTTTCCGCCGGCAAACAAAGCCGCGATTGCGCTCATGACAAGCAGCGTTGCGGTCAGCACGAGCATGGGATGTCGGAATGTGAGCCGCCGTTTCGCTTCGCGGAAGAAGCGCGAGAACGGATCGTTGCGGAAATGCGTGCGCTTGCCGAACGCGAGGCGCTCGGGCGCCACACGCGTCGCGGCCGTGCCTCGGCGGCCGGATCGCTTGGGTGCGCCGCTTCGCGGTTTGCGCTCCGCCTTCACCGATCGCATGACGCATCCTCCAGAATCCAGCGCACAAGCTTGCGGAAATCCATGCCGGTATGGAGCGCCTGCTCCGGAACGAGCGATGTGGGCGTCATGCCGGGCTGCGTGTTCACTTCGAGCAGGATCAGGCGATGCTTCGCCTTGGTGTCGTCGAAACGGAAATCCGCCCGGCTCACGCCGCGGCAGCCGAGCGCGGCATGCGCGCGCTCGGCGAGATGCATAGCTTCCTCGGTCAAGGCCGGCGCAACCTTGGCCGGCAGCATATGCAGCGAACCGCCTTCGGCATATTTCGCTTCGTAGTCGTAGAAATCCGTGTTGGGCAGAATCTCCGTGACGGCGAGCGCCTTGCCGCCCATCACGGCGACGGTCAGTTCGCGGCCCGGAACGTATTCCTCCACCATGACCGCGTCGCTGAGAGTCCATTTGTCGCTGCCGAGTTCGCCCGGCGGACGGTTATCGCCTCTGCGGATGATGAACACGCCCACGCTCGAGCCCTCGTTGACAGGCTTCACGACATAAGGCGGCTCCATCAAATGGTTTGCGCTCACCTCGTGACGGTCGGCCACGATGCTTTGCACAACCGGCAATCCCGCGGCTCGAAACACGTCCTTGGTGCGCTGCTTGTGCATCGCCACGGCGGAGGCAAGCACGCCCGAATGCGTATAGGGAATACGCATCAATTCGAGCAGGCCCTGGACGCAGCCGTCCTCGCCCCAGCGGCCGTGCAGTGCATTGAACACGGCATCCGGTCTTTCCGCTTCGAGGCGCGCCGGCAGATCGTCCGGCGCGTCGATCTCGATGGTGTCGAATCCTTCGTCGCGCAAAGCCTTGGCACAGGCGCGTCCCGAGACAAGGCTCACCTCGCGCTCGGCAGAGCGCCCACCCAACAACACCGCCACCTTCTTGAAGGCCGTCATGGCACGCCCACCCGCTTGATCTCCCACTCGAGTTCGACGCCGAATTTCGCCTTCACCCGCGCGCGCACCTCTTCGCCGAGCGTTTCGATGTCTACTGCCGAGGCATCGCCCGTATTGATGAGGAAATTGCAGTGCTTCTCGGAGACCTGCGCCGCGCCATGCATCAGGCCGCGGCAGCCCGCTTCGTCGATCAGTTGCCAGGCCTTGCGGCCGCCCGATTGTGCGGCTTCGGGATTCTTGAACGTCGATCCTCCGGTACGCGATTTGACGGGTTGCGAAGCCTCGCGCTGCTCGACCAACGCGTTCATGCGCTCGCGGATCGCAGCGGAATCGTCCTTCGTTCCGGCGAAGACCGCTTCGACGAAAACGAGATCGTCCGGCACATTCGCCTTTCGATAGACAAACCCCATGTCGCTGGCCTTCAACACGATTTTGCGGCCCTGCGCGTCGATGGCCGTCGCCTCGACAAAGATGTCCTTGACTTCGCGGCCATAGCAACCCGCGTTCATGCGAAGCGCGCCACCGACTGTGCCCGGCACGCCGCGCAGGAATTCGAGGCCCGCGATGCCTGCGTCCGCCGCCGCACGCGCCAAGGCGGAATCGAGCGCCGCAGCGCCGGCACGGATCTGCAATCCATCGGCAGACACGCGTCCGAAACTCGCCGGCAGGCGGATCACCACGCCGGGAATGCCGCCGTCGCGCACGAGAAGATTGGAGCCCACGCCGATAACGGTGACCGGCAATCCGCCGGGCTTGTCGGCGAGGAACGCGCTGAGGTCGTCCGCATCGGCAGGTCGGAACAAAACCTCCGCCGGACCCGCGGCGCGGAACCAGACGAGATCCTTAAGGGCCGCGTTTTCCATGTAAGTGCCGCGCACCTGAGGCAGCGCATCCCGGAAGCGGGTCGACATCACGCGCGCGCCTCCCGCTCGATCAATGCGGTTTCGAGACCTGCCGCCCATTGCGTGATCGAACCTGCGCCGAGACACACGATGGCGCCGCCCGGTTTTGCGAGATCGGCAATCATCGCAGGCAAGTCATCTGCGCCGTCGATGACGAACACGCTGCGATGGCCGTGCGCGCGCAATGCTTCCGCATAGGTGTCGCGGTCGTAGCCGGGGATCGGCTGCTCGCCGGCCGGATAGACGGGCGCGACGATCGCGGCATCCGCATCGTTGAGGCAGGTGCAGAACTGCTCGAACGTGTCGCGCAGCCGCGTGTAACGGTGGGGCTGCACGATCGCGACGATCGGGCCGGAATAGGCCTGGCGTGCCGCCTTCAACGCGGCGGCGATCTTGAACGGATTGTGGCCGTAATCGTCGATGATTGCGGCACCATTCCATTCGCCGACGCGCGTGAAGCGCCGATTGACGCCGCCGAACTTGCCGAGCGCCGTGCGGATCGTATCCATCTCGATACCCAGCTCATGAGCAACCGTAATCGCGGCAAGCGCGTTCAGGACATTATGCTCGCCGGGCATGGGCAGACGCATATCGTCGAGGCGCGTTTCGGTTGCCTTGCGCCGATCGGCGAGGATCACGTCGAAATGCGATGCGCCTTCGGAAAAACTGAGGTTCGCTGCGCGCACATCGGCCTGCGGGCTGAAACCATAGGTGACGAGCCGGCGATCTTCCACGCGGCCGACCATCGCCTGCACTTCCGGATGATCGAGGCACAGCACGGCGAAGCCGTAGAACGGAATGTTCTCCACGAAGCGCTGGAATGCTTCGCGCATGCGGTCGAACGAGCCGTAGTAATCGAGATGATCGGGATCGACATTGGTGACGACCGCGACAGTCGCGGGCAACCGCAGGAACGTGCCGTCGCTTTCGTCGGCCTCGACAACCACCCATTCGCCCGCGCCAAGCCGTGCATTGGTGCCGTAGGCATTAATGATGCCGCCATTGACGACCGTGGGATCGAGCCCGCCCGCATCGAGCAGCGCGGCGATCAGGGTCGTCGTCGTGGTCTTGCCGTTGGTGCCCGCAATCGCGATGCAGTTCTTGAGCCGCATGATCTCGGCCAGCATCTCGGCCCGGCGGACCAGCGGCAGGTTGCGCAGCCGCGCGGCTTCGAACTCCGCATTGCCGGCCTTCACCGCAGAGGAATAGACGACGACGACAGCGTCCTTGAGATTGTCGGCGTCGTGGCCAACGGCAATGGGAATGCCGAGCCGCTTCAGACGCTTCACATTCGCACTGTCGGCGACGTCGGAGCCCTGAACCTTGTAGCCCAGATTGTGCATGATCTCGGCGATGCCGCTCATGCCGATGCCGCCGATGCCGATGAAATGAATCGTGCCGATGTCGAACGGCACGCGCGTGGGGGAGGGTCGCGCCATCATGCCCTCCCGATGCGATCGACGAGATCGGCGAGACGCTGCGACGCGTCGGGCTTGGCAAGAGCATGCGCGGCTGCGGCGCGGCGCGCGAGATCGACCGGCGCCGCGAAGGCGCTCTGCAGCATGGCTGCAAGCTTCCTGGGCGTGAGCTCGCTTTGCGCGACGCGCCAGCCTGCGCCTGCTTCCGCGAGCACATCGGCATTCGGAGTCTGGTTGTCGTCCAGCGCGTGCGGCAACGGCACGAGGATCGCCGGCCGTCCGATCACCATCAGTTCGGCGACGGTGCCGGCGCCGGAGCGACCAATGACGAGATGCGCGTGCGCCATGCGAGACGGCAGATCGTTGAAGAACGACGCGAGTTCCGCTTTCACACCGGCGCCCGCATAGACTGTGCGCACGGCTTCGAGATCTTCGGGACGGCATTGCTGCACAATGTCTAGACGGGACTTAAGTGCGTCCGGCAGCGATGCAATTGCGGCCGGCACGATTTCGCTCAACGCGCGCGCGCCCTGGCTGCCGCCGAACACGAGCAAACGCAACGGCCCGGTGGGCGTCGGTGTATCGTAGGGCGCGCCGTTGAACGCGACGACTTCCGGCCGTACGGGGTTTCCCGTGTAGACGACCTTGGACATATCCTTCGGCAGGAAGCGCTTGAGCGGCAGGCCGCCCGCGATGGCGCGCACATAATTCGCCACCAGCCGGTTGGCGCGGCCGAGCACTGCATCCGGCGCCACAATCAAGGTCGGGAAACGCGCGAGGCAGGCCGCGACCATCACCGGCAGGCTCGGATAACCACCGAAGCCCACCACGGCCGCCGGTTTGGCGCGCAACAATTTTCGGAACGCCACGACGACGCCGGCCATAATCTCGAACGGCGCAGTCATCAGGCGCAATTTCGAACGGTCGGAGAAGGCGGCTGCCGGCACGATCTCGATGGCGGCGCCGGGGAAATAGGTCGGATACTGCGTGCCGCGCGCATCGGTCATCACGATGATCTTGCGACCGCGGCGCGTGAGCTCGGCCGCCAGCGCCTGCGCCGGGAACAGATGGCCGCCCGTACCGCCCGCGGAAAGCACGATCGTGGTCATGCGCGCGCCTCCCGGAGGAAGCCGAAGAATTCATAATCCCTCTCGCCCACTTTCGGACGAGGACGTGTCACCGCCAGCGCAAGTCCCATGGTCAGCGCCACGGCGAAGAGCGACGAACCGCCATAGGAGATGAACGGCAAGGTCATGCCTTTCGCAGGCAACAGGCTGATGGCCACACCCATATTGATGAAGGCCTGCAACGCCACGACAATGGCGAGGCCCGCGCCTGCAAGCGCTGCGAACGAATCCCGCGCGTGCGAAGCACGCATCAGCAACCGCACGCTGAGGATGCAGAACAAAAGCGCAATCGCACCGCACAGAACGAGACCGAACTCCTCGCCTGCCACCGCAAAGATGAAATCCGAATGCGCGTCCGGGATGTGATATTTGATCGTGCCCGCGCCTGGACCCACGCCCGCCAGACCGCCGCGCTCGAATGCCTTCAGCGCCAGTCCCGTCTGATAGCCTTCATGGCTCGAGCCGAAAAACTGGTCGATGCGGTGGCGCACATGCTCCGAGAACACATAGGCGAGCATGCCCAAACCCGCGCTGCCGCCTGCCAATGCGCCGATCCATATGAAAGACACGCCGTTGAAAAACAGCAGCGCGCCCCACAGCGCAAGCAGCAAGCCCGTCTGACCGACATCGGGCTGCAGCGGCAGGATGACAAGCGCCGGCAGGACCACCAGAAAGGTGACGAGTTCCTTGGGTACGATCATCCTGGCCTTGTCGGCGAGGATCGACGCGGCCAGAACCGCGAAGCCGGGCTTGAGGAATTCCGACGGTTGAAGCGTCATCCAGCCGAAGTCGATCCAGCGTTTGGCGCCCAGCACTTCGCTGCCGGTGAAGAGCACGAGTGCCGAGCCGATCACGGCCAACGCATAGACGATGGCCGAGGAAATCTTGATCGCGCGTAGCGACATGACGGAAGCGCACACAAGAATGATGGCCGCGATGAAGGCGAACAGAACTTGTTTCGCGGCATAGCGGAAATCGCCTGCCGTAAGCGGGCCGCCCGTCGCTGCCGGGCTCGCGGCAAAAGCGAGAATGAGACCTATCGTGATGAGCGCCAGCATCGCGAACAGCGCGACCCGATCGATCGTCCACCACCAGGCGGCAAAGCCGCTCTTATCCGCGCGCGACAGGCTCATGACGCCTCCCGCACGGGATGCGCGGCGAGGTCGGCCACGGTCACGCGGAACGCTTCTCCCCGCGCCTCGAAATCGCGGAACTGATCGAACGACGCGCAGGCCGGGGACAGCAGCACGACAGGCGCCGGAATCGAAGACGCGCGCGCATCTTCGAATGCGGATGCGACCGCCTGGTCGAGCGTTCCCGAAATATGATGCGGCACGCGCTCCCCCAGGGTGCGCGCAAAATCCTGCGCCGCTTCGCCGATCAGATACGCTTTGCGGATTCGTCCGAACAGCGGCGCAAGACTTTCGATACCGCCCTCTTTCGGCCTGCCGCCGGCGATCCAGAAAATATCGGGGAAGCAGACGAGCGCACGCGCGGCAGCATCCGCATTCGTCGCCTTGGAATCGTTGACGAAGCGCACCTTGCCGATGCGGCCGACATCTTCCATGCGATGGGCAAGTCCGGGGAAATCGGCGATCGCGGACGCGATCGCGCGCGAATCCTTCACGAAGGGTTTCGTTGCGGCAAAGGCAAGCGCCGCGTTCTGCCAATTGTGTGCGCCTGGCAGATGCGACGCGGCCGACAGGTCCATCACCTTCGCAGCGCGCGAGCCCCAGGCGTCGTAAAGAACGCCGTCGACCGCGAAGACACCGCGACCCAGCACCTTGCCGATGGATACCGGGATCGCTTCGGCGCCGCCATTCGAAGACAGGCGCGTATGGATCGCAGAAGTGTTGGCATCGTCCACGCCGATGCAGACATGACCGCCCTTAGCCGTGTGCTTCAGGAGCTTTGTCTTGATTGCGACGTAGCGCTCCATCGAACCATGCCGGTCGATGTGATCGGGAGTAATGTTGGTGAGCACAGTCACGTCCGGCACGAGGCCCGGGGAGAGATCGATCTGATAGGACGAAATCTCGAGCACAAAGACCGTGCGGCCGTTCGGCGGAGCAAGATCGAGCACGGGCTTGCCGATATTGCCGCCGATTTCGGCCGCGAAGCCTGCTGAAGTAAGAATGTGACCGATCAACGCCGTCGTCGTCGACTTACCGTTGGTGCCGGTGATGGCGATGACGGGCGAGCGGCCGGGCTTCGTCGCATCCGGCCTGATCTCGCGGGCAAACAATTCGATATCGCCGATCACTTCGGCGCCGGCCGTGCGCGCGGCCACGACGATGTCGTGCGGCTTCGGATGCGTCAGCGGCACTCCGGGGCTGAGGATCAGCGCCTTGATGCAGTCCCAGGGCCATTGGCGGAACGGAAGTATCGTAGCGCCTTCGCGTTCGGCAACTGCGCGCGCCGCTTCGCTGTCGTCCCACGCATAGACACGTGCGCCGCCTGCCTTCAACGACACGACGGACGAAATGCCCGACCGCGCCAGCCCGAAGACGCCGACGTCGCAATTCGCGAAGGAGCGGGCCGGGATCACGTCTCTATCTCAGCTTCAACGTGGAAAGGCCGACGAGCGCGAGCACGACGGAAATGATCCAGAAACGGATCACGATGGTCGGTTCTTTCCAGCCGAGTTGCTCGAAATGATGATGGATCGGCGCCATGCGGAACACGCGCTTGCCCGTCAGCTTGAATGACGCGACCTGCACGATCACCGAGACGGCTTCCATCACGAAGAGGCCGCCCACGATGGCGAGAACGATTTCATGCTTGCAGGCGACGGCCACTGCGCCCAGCGCACCGCCCAAGGACAGCGAGCCGGTGTCGCCCATGAAAACCATGGCTGGCGGCGCGTTGTACCAGAGGAAACCGAGGCCGCCGCCGATCAGCGCCGCGAGGAACACGGCGAGCTCGCCCGTTCCCGCAACATAGTGCAACTCGAGATAATCGGCGAATTTCACATTGCCCACGAGATAGGCGATGAGCGCGAAGGTCAGCGCGGCGATCATCACCGGAACGATGGCCAGGCCGTCGAGACCGTCCGTCAGATTGACGGCGTTCGAGGCCCCCATGATCACGAGCGCGCCGAACGCGAGAAATCCCCACTGGAGCGGCAGCGCGACCGTCTTCAGAAACGGAAACGCAACGACGCCAGCCAACGCCGGATCCTCCAGTTTCATGATGGAGAAGCTCACGGCGACAGCCACGATAAACTGCACGAAAAGTTTCACGCGGCCGGTAACTCCGGCGGACGTGCGCTTCGTCACCTTCTGATAGTCGTCGGCAAAGCCCAGCAGTCCGAAACTCAAGGTCACGAACAGAACGAGCCACACATACGCGTCGGTGAGATCGGCCCACAGCAAGGTCGCGACGAGAGTGGAGATGAGAATTAACAGGCCACCCATCGTCGGCGTGCCCTGCTTCTCGATAATGTGGCGCTGCGGACCGTCGGCGCGAATCGGCTGACCTCTACCCTGTTTCACGCGCAGCCAGCGGATCATGGCCGGCCCAAAAATAAATGCGATCAGCAGAGCGGTCATGATGGCGCCGCCGGCGCGGAACGTGATGTAGCGGAAGACGTTGAATGCGCCGATCCGGTCGGAAAGCGGAACAAGAAAATAGTGGAACACCGCTTCCCCCTATGCCGCGCGCGCTTTGAGCGCGTCGATAAACACGGCCATTTTGCTTCCCAGCGAACCCTTCACGAGCACGACATCTCCTGCCCGCACTGCGCCGGCGACCTGCTCGACGATGTCGCGCGATGCGGCGCCATAGGCACCCATGCGCGACGGCGGAAGGGCTGCCCACAGCGCGGCCATCTGCGCGCCGCAGGCAAAGACAAGATCGGTTTTCGCGACTTCGATGTCGCGCGCGAGTTCGGCGTGCAGCGCCTCGCCGTTCGGGCCCATTTCGAGCATGTCGCCTAGCACCGCGATGCGGCGTCCGCCTTTGCCGGGTTCTGTGCTTCCGAGCAACGCAAGCGCGGCCGCCATCGATGTGGGATTGGCATTGTAGCTTTCGTCGATGACGGTCGCGGTTCCGTCGCCGGCCGAAATGCTGAAACGCGCGCCGCGGCCTTTGAGAGCGGCGAATGAAGCGAGCGCGGCTCCCGCGTTGATGACATCGCCTTCCAGTGCTGCGACCGCGAGCATCGCGCCGACGGCATTGCTGGCGATATGCGCGCCGGGTGCGCCGATGCGGAAGTGGTGGTTGCGGCCGAGAATTTCGGCTTCGATCTTCATACCGTGGCTGTCTTCCGACATCGAAACAAGTCGCGCATCGCTCTTGGGTGCTGACCCAAATGTGAGAATGCGACCGACACCCGCTTGCTTCGCGCGCGCCATCAGCCGCTCGGCATAGGGGCTGTCGGACGGGATGAGCGCCGCACCACCCGGCAAGATTGCCTCGAAGATTTCCGATTTGGCGTCGGCGATCGATTCGCAAGTGCCAAAGAATTCGAGATGCGCGGGCGCAATGGTCGTGATCAGCGCCACATGCGGGCGGACGAAGCCCGCAAGCGCGCGGATTTCGCCGAAATGGTTCATGCCCACTTCGAACACGCCGAACGCCGTCTGTCGAGGCATCGCAGCGAGGCTCAGCGGCACGCCCCAATGATTGTTGTAGGACGCGGCCGATGCCCAGGTGGACCCGAGCGCTCCGAATACAAGGCGCAGCATTTCTTTGGTCGTCGTCTTGCCCACGCTGCCGGTGACGGCAACGATTTTCGCGCGCGACCGCGCACGCGATGCGCGCGCCAGATCTTCGAGGCCGCGTTGTGTGTTGGAAACGAGAAGAAGAGCTGAATCCGTGGCGATATTCGCCGGCGCATGCGTGACAAGCGCAGCGCCGGCCCTGGCGTCGAACGCTGCGCGCACGAATTCATGGCCGTCGCGCGCATCGCCCTTGAGGGCCACAAACAGATCGCCCGGTTTCAGCGTGCGCGTGTCGATCGAAAGGCCCGTGACCTCGAAGGCGCGCGTCGCTTCACCCAGCGTGGCGGATTGGGCTTCGGCCGAGGTCCATAGTGCGCTCATGAACGCGCTCCCGCAGCGCGACCGCCGAGAGCAACAGCGGACTTTGCCGCTTCTTCGGAATCCGAGAAGTGACGTGTTTCGGAACCTATGGTCTGACCCGTTTCGTGACCCTTGCCCGCGATCACCAGCACGTCACCGGATTCCAGCGCCGCGATGCCCGCGCGAATGGCCGCAGCCCGATCGCCGATCTCCGAGGCGCCGGGACACGCGGCGAGAATTTCGCGGCGGATTTGCGCCGGGTCTTCGCTGCGAGGATTGTCATCGGTGACGATGACTGAATCGGCGAGATGCGCGGCAATCGAGCCCATCAATGGACGCTTGCCTTTGTCGCGATCTCCGCCACAGCCGAAGACCACACGGAGTTTGCCGGTCACGTGAGGCCGCATCGCATTCAGAACCGATTCGAGCGCATCCGGCGTGTGCGCGTAGTCGACAAGGATGGGTGCGCCGCTAACCGCGAACGCTACTTTTTCCAATCGTCCCGGCGCACCTTTGATTTTCGCGAGTGCCGCGAAAACGCTCTCGGCTGAGTCGCCAAGTCCGATGGCAAGTGCGGCGGCGACAAGAGCATTCGACGCCTGAAAGGCGCCAGCGAGCGGCAGCTTGATCTCGAAGGTCTTGCCGGCAAAAACCACGCGCAGGATCTGACCATCCTTACTCGGCGTCTGCGCGATCAGCTTGAGCGTCTCACCCTGCACGCCGACAGTCATCAATTGCAGCTCGCGCGCCTTCGCCGCCGCGATGAATGTGCCCGCCTGGTCCGTATCGGCATTGACGACGGCAACGCCGCCGGCGCGGGCGATCTCCGAAAACAGACGCAGCTTGACCGCGAGGTAGTGTTCGAAATCCGGATGATAATCCAGATGATCGCGGGTGATGTTGGTGAAGGCGACGGCCGCCACGTCCACGCCGTCGATGCGATATTGGTCAAGTCCATGGCTCGACGCTTCGATGGCCAGATGCTCGACGTCTTCGCGCTTCAGTTGCGCAAGCAAGGCATGCATCTCGATCGGATCCGGCGTGGTGTGATGGAGTTTGATCTCGCCCGAGGGAGCCACGACGCCGATAGTGCCCATGCTGGCCGCCTTGTGGCCGAGCTCCGCCCAGATCTGCCGCAGAAAAACCGAAACCGACGTTTTCCCATTGGTGCCGGTGATCGCCGCAACGATTTCGGGCTGTTCGCCGAAAAACGCCGCCGCGATGCGCGCCAGACGAAGCCGGGGATTGGTATCGGCAATGAATGGAACGCCGAGCGTTTCCGCGTCCTTGCGAATGTTCGGCGCGCCCAGCACCGCCACGGCGCCGCGCCGCACCGCATCGGCCATGAACGCCTTGCCGTCCGCCCGCGTGCCCGCGAGTGCTGCGAACAAATACCCGGGTTTGACCTCGCGGCTGTCGCTCGCAAGACCCGAAAATTTCTCGACGCCTTTCATGGGGCCGATGCCCACCTTACCCGCCGCTACGGTCGCCCCCGATTGTGGTCCCATTATGAATTCTCTTTGATCGGGGCCGTCATCGGCATGCTCAGCATCGGCGCGATATGCGCGATGACTCGTCCGGCCAGCGGCGCGGCCGTGAAGCCGGCGAGCGCGAGACCGAAGGTTTCCTTGGTGCCATGCGGTTCGTCCAGCATGACGAACACGAGATAGCGGGGATTGTCGATAGGGAATACTGCGCAGAACGACGTGAGCAGGTGATGCGCCATATACCCGTGGCCCACCACCTTCTCGGCCGAGCCCGTTTTGCCTCCCACGTCGTAGCCGGGCACATCGGCCTTCCTGCCTGTGCCGTTCGTCACGACATAGCGCAGAAGTTCCCGCATCTGGGCGCTGGTTTCGGGCTTGATCACCTGTTCCCCCCGCGCATCGCCGCTGCGCTTGAGGAAAGTCGGTGTGATGCGTCGTCCACCGTTAACTACGATGGCCGCCGCGGTGACGAAGGCAAGCGGACTGACGGAAATGCCGTGCCCAAACCCGACCGTCGCCGTTTCGATCTGGCCCCAATGGCGCGGAATAAGCGGTGCCGCGCTTTCCGGCAATTCCGAATGCGCCGCCGCGAGCAGACCAAGGCTGCCCAGGAATGCGCGCTGCCGGTCCGGTCCGGAACGCAACGCAATCTGCGCCGTGCCCGCGTTGGAAGATTGGGCCAGGATATCGCGCGCGGCCATTTCGGCCGGCATGTGCTCGGCATCGTGGATCGTAAACTTACCGAGTTTGAAGCCGCTGCCGACCCGAAATACTTCGTCCATGCGCGTCGTGTGGTCTTCGACAGCCAGCGAGAACGAGAATATCTTGAACACCGAGCCCAGCTCGTAGACGTCCTGCGCCATCCGATTGCGGTGCGGATCGACGCCGATGGGCGCGCCGTCCGCCGATTCCGGAAGCGAGGCCATGGCGAGAATTTCGCCGGTGCGGACGTCCAGCACGATCCCGCCCGCCGCTTTCGCCGTGAATTCCTCGCGGGCCTGCTCGACTTCGTGCGACAGCGCGTATTGGATGCGCATGTCGAGCGACAGCGCCACAGACGCGCCCGGCTGCGCATTGGCCAGCCGGTCGTTCAAGCCGAGTTCGAGACCCGCAATGCCTTTGCCGCCCGGCTCGGTCATGCCCAATACCTGGGCTGCTGCATCGCCTTCGGGATAATAGCGCTTGGCCGCCGCTTCGAATTCAAGTCCCGGCAGGCCCAGATGCATCACACGTTCCTGCGCATCGGGGGTCAGCTCGCGCGCGACCAGCGCGTAATCGTGCGAGCTCGCGAACACGCGGTCGAGGCGGTCTTCGGCTGCGCCGGTCGTGACCGCCAGGTCGTGCGCGGCTTCGTTCTTGTCCCAGAAGGCGTGCGGCCTTGCATAGAGATCGTAGACCGGCAGATCTCTCGCAAGCAGCGCGCCGTTGCGATCGAGAATGTCGGCACGCGCTCCGGAAAGACGGTCCTGGAAAGTTGCGCCGGCTCCCGTCACCCGGCCCTTGAACGCCATCACGTCGACGAGCCGCAATCCGACCAGCGCAAACGCCATAACGCAGAGTCCGGCCGCGATGGCGATGCGCCTTTGGATGATCGTATCGGGCGCGCCAGCCGTCACGGTTCAGTTGCCGTCGTGTAAGGCGGCGAGATGATAACGCGGATCGGCAGGCTGGGGCGTGACCGCGGCACTCGCCTGCGTGAGAGGCGCCTCACCGAGCGGCGACGCCTCGCCACGGCGCGGCAACAATTCGAGCGACGAAAGCTCCATGGTCGGCGTGTCGCCAAGTCCCAATTTCTTCTGGGCCAGTTCCTGGATGCGGGCCGGGTCCGAGACGCGTTCCCAATCCGCTTCGAGAACCTTCATCGCAGCATGCTCGCCGGAGATCTGCCGCTCGACGGACGAGAGCTGCACCCGTGCGACGCGCGTCTGTTCCGACGTGTGATAGAGCGCCAGACAGGCGAATGCCGTGACCGCGAAACAGCAGAAATTGAGAACACGAATCATCCTGGTTCCTCCCTAAGCGGCAAACGGTGAAGAGATGCGCTCGGCCGTTCTGAGCCGGGCCGAACGCGAGCGGGGATTGCGTGCGATTTCGGCCTCGCTTGGCATACGCGGACGCGAACCGAGAAGACGAAATGTCGGGGCGCGACGATCGCGACGCTCCGGTGCGTGACGAGATCCTTGCGGCGCCACGCTCGAGCGCTCGGCTAGGTACCGTTTCACGATGCGGTCCTCGAGCGAATGAAACGCCACAACCGCAAGCCGGCCCTGCGGCCTGAGCACGCGCTCCGCCGCCTCGAGACCACGCTCGAGTTCGCCCAACTCGTCGTTGACGTAGAGCCGCAGCCCCTGAAACGTGCGTGTCGCGGGATGGATGGGATGGCGCGCCGCCGCAGGCCCAAGCGCACGGGCAACCGCTTGCGCAAGTTCGCTCGTACGCGCGATCGGTCTAGCCGCGACGATGGCGCGCGCCACGCGCCGCGCGAAGCGCTCTTCGCCAAGCGTGCCGATGATGTCGATCAGCGTGTCTTCTTCGGCCGTGTTGACGAGATCGGCCGCCGAGGCGCCGTCACGGCCCATGCGCATGTCAAGCGGCCCGTCGGCGCGAAACGAAAATCCGCGCTCGGCTTCGTCGAGCTGAAACGACGACACGCCCAGATCGAGCACGACCCCGTCGCTCCCCGTTTCACCCGCGTTTTCGAGCAGCGCATCCATCTGCGAAAAACGGCCTTCGACCAATGTGAGGCGCCCTGCAAAGCGCGCGACGAGTGCCGCGCCGCGAGCGATGGCATCGGGGTCGCGATCGATGCCCAGCACACGGCAATCGGCGGATTCGAGAATGGCCTTCGAATAGCCGCCGCCGCCGAAAGTGCCGTCGATGTAATGGGCGCCATCGCGCGGCGCGACCGCCTCGAGCATTTCCTGAAGGAGAACCGGCGCGTGACCTTCGCTCACAGGTCACCGCCATTCGAACGATGGCCGTCGCGCACCGCGCGCGCACGGGCCAGACGTTCGGACTGGATCGGCGCAAAGCGATCGGTTTCCCAGATCTGGAATTTGCGGCCCATGCCGACAAAGGTGACTTTGTCCTTCAGCCCGGCATGCACGATGAACTCATCCGGCAGCCGGACGCGCCCGTTCTCGTCATGGGCGAGAAGCTGGGTCATCGACAGGATGGCGAATGTCTTGTCGTCGCCTTCGGCCGCGAAAAACGGGTCCTGCGACGCCTGCAGCTGGTGAAAGGCCTGCAAAACCTCCTCGCCGAAACATTCGAGCGCAGGCTCGTAAAAGGAGGGGCAGACATAGGCTCCAACCGTGCCTTGGGCCGACAGAACCTGACGAAAGGACGACGGAATGCAGACCCGCCCCTTTCCATCGAGCGTGCCCGTCATCGTTGAGATGAACGGTGGCACCACGGCACCCATGAGAATCCCCTGCCCTCAGGTCCCGGCTCCGACGTTCGGTATCAAGGGCCGAACAGAGATACCCCGCACGGGGGGTTCATGGGACAGAATAGGCTATTATGGGAATCTATGGTCCGTCAACAAAAAACCCAGGAAAACGAGGGGGTTGGTACAAATACTGAGGTACAATAACTTGGTTTGCTGGCCTTCAGTTCTGCTAGGGCTGGCACTGTGGAGAACGAAACAACAACGAATTAAGGGTGTCACAAAGTTAGTAAATAAACTCTTAATCGAAATGTACTGTGTTTGTTCTAAAATGCGGGGATCTAGACTATGAGTGCTGCAACATCGATTTCGTTGACGCCGATCGGCCAAGTTCAGGGTGGGCGCACCGAAGCGGTCGACGATGGATGGGACAGCGTTCAGTGCACGATCGCGCTCGATCCCACGCAATTCGCGGCAGATGCGCTCACCGGCCTGGACGCGTTTTCGCATATCGAAGTCGTGTTTCATTTCAACCGCGTGCCGGACGACGAAATCCGCAGCGGTGCGCGCCACCCTCGGGGGCGCAAGGATTGGCCGGCAGTCGGCATCTTCGCGCAGCGGGGCAAAGGCAGGCCCAACCGGATCGGCGTCTGCATCTGCCGCCTTGAAAGGGTCGAAGGGCTCAATCTCTTCGTGCGCGGTCTCGACGCCATCGACAGGACACCGATTCTCGACATCAAACCGGTCATGCGGGATTTCTACCGCGCGGCAAAATCCGAGAGCCGTCCTGGGCTGCCGAAATCATGAAGCAGTATTGGTAGACGCCGCGAATCGCTGCCGGCAATTCTCCGGACGGCGCCGCGGTCAGGTCCGTGTCGAATGCGCGAGCGGCAACGGATTCAAAGCGGCATCATGCGACATCGTGCCCGGGTGGGGCAGCAGCTGCGCCAGAGCCACGACGACGAGACCGAACACGACCAGGGCCACTGCCGCCATCAGCATCGCAGCCGCGAAGCGCTTCCAGGATTCCGGCACGAGTTCCTGCGGCTCGTAGATGGCCGTCATTTGCAAGCCGGTTGTATCGAAACTTTTCATCGGGTGCTCCAAACGCCTTTCGCGAGCGGGCTCGCCCCCAACGGCCGCGAACGCAGGGCCGGTCATACGTTCAGGTCGCATAGGAATTCCATTTCAATCGCGGGTACAAACAATAGAAGTCGCATATAAGACAACACGTCCGCTGCCTTGGCGCGCTGATCGGGGACCGACCGGAACGCGAGGCAAAATCCAGAATCATTGGGCCAAATTACGGCCATGAGGAGTTAAAAATCCATGGTTCACGATCCGGCACTCGACGCGCATGAAAGTAGCGAGCATGCCGAGCATGCGGCGCATGACCGCGATCCGTTTATCGCAAATGTCTCGATCACCATCGCGGTGCTTGCCGTGCTGGCAGCCGCGGCGGGAAGCCTGGAATCCATCGAGGGCGACAAGGCCATCACCGCCTCTGCCGAGGCGGTCTTGCGGCAGGATCAGGCGACCGATTCGTGGACCGAATATGAGGCAGACAGCCTCAAGCGGCACATGTACACGATCGCGGCCAATGGAGGCGGGGCGCGCGCGGCGGATTATAAAAAAACCGCCGACGACAACGCCAAAAAGCAGGACAGCATCAAAACCGCGGCTAAGGACAAGGAAAACGATCGCGACAATCTCGTAAAGGAGAGCGGCGCCCACGAGCGCAGGCACGATTGGCTCACGGGTTCGGCGACCATTACCGAGATTGGAATCGCTATTTCGACGGTTGCGATCATCACCAAGCGCCGCATCGCCTGGCTGGGCGCGCTTGGTCTTGGAGCCGTCGGCTTCGCGCTTCTGGGATGGGCCTATTTGACTTGATCGGCCGCGTACCCGCGAGCTCCGTCGGCCGATGCGCGCCTTGCGCTATTCGACGGCAGCCGCGGCGGATCGGGCGGCAGCGATCTCGCGTTCCTTCGCATTGCGCGCAGCGATCTTGCGCTCGATGCGTGCCGATGCCCGCTCCAGATGGCGTTTCAGCTTGGGAAACTTGCGCAGCAGAACGATCATATCCTGGCGCGAAAGTGCGAGAAGCCGCATCGGCGTGTGCGCAAAAATCGTGGTGTCGTAAGGCTGGGAAGTAAGGACGGCATCGCCGCCGAAAAACTCTCCGGGGCCCAGAATTGCGGCCCGCGCGCCGCCTTCGGCTTTGGCCTGCCCAGAGACGACGAAGTACATCGCGTTGGCGGTTTCGCCCGCCTCGACGACGGGCATGTGTTCCGTCACCACCTGGGAGCGCAGCACGATCATCAATTCGCCCAGCACTTCCGTATCGAGATTCGCGAATACCGGGATTCGCGACAACATCGCGGTGGTGACGACGAAATCGCGGCGATGGATTTCACCCATGAAGCCCGACGCGATGATGCCCACGGGAAGCGCGAAGAGGCCGAGGCCGAAAATGGCGGTTATGCCCGCAATCAGCTTGCCGATTCCGGTGATCGGAACCTTGTCGCCGTAACCCACGGTCGTGAGCGTCACGATCGCCCAATACATGCATTCGGGTAGGTCGCCGAAGACTGTCGGCTGCACGCGTCCCTCGGCGATGTACATAGACTCGGCCATAATGCTCATCACACAAAGCATCAGAAGCAGAGTGCCGAACAGGGCCCTGCGTTCGGACGACAGCACGTGCATGAGCGTTGACACGGCGGGCGAATAGCGCGCGATCTTGAGGAGCCGGAACAGCCGAAACAACCGCAATATTCGCAAATCGACCGTCGGCATGAATATCGCCGCGTAGGCCGGAACGATGGCGATCAGATCGATCAGCATGTAGGGATGCAACATCATCCGCAGCCGACCTTTTATCGCGCCGCCGGAATAGCGCGGATCCTCGGGCGCGGTCCAAATCCGCAGGATGTATTCGATCGTGAATATTGCGACCGACACCACTTCGAATGCGCTGAACAGATCGCGGTAACCGTTGCCGATCGCCGGTATGCTTTCGATCGTCACCGCCAACGCATTGGCCGTGATCAGGACGATCAGGAAAATCTCGAAGGCCAACCCCACCGGCCCGGAACCGCGCCCTGCCTCCATGACGGCGTGAAGCCGCCGGCGCAGACTGCGCCGCTGGAGCCGCTGTTCGGGATCGGTTTGCGGAGGGGGTTTCGGGGCGGCGCTCTTCTCCTCGTGCGACAAGCGGACCTGATCTTGCTCATGTGCCGCGTCGGTCAGGTCTGGCCCCCGGGTCGCTGGAGATGAAAGTAGAGCGTAGCGACGTAAAATGCGACAATGAAGATAAGAGCCACCAGATCGTAGGGATTATCCAAAAACTTCTGATAGAAGATCCCCACGAGGTACATCAGCAGGCATGTCGCGCCGATCACCAACACCAGCAAGAGATATCGGTTGCGAACATCGCTCATTTTACTGAAGCCTCCGAAAAACGACGCGCGGCCGGACCGTCCGCGACCCGCACCCGACGCACCCGTAAAATATCGGAAATGCTTGGTAAATCCAAGAGCGGTATTTGGGTCCGCACATTCGCCGAGGGAGGCGATGAGGGGCAATCCGAGCCTTTTGAGCTTGTCTGCGAGAACTTCGCCGTTTCGCGCAGCCGTTCTTAAGCAATTTGCCCGGCGCACCGGCGTTGCGCGAGATATCGCCGATGATTTTTTGTTGATGCTCCAAGGGGGGACCTGTAGCCTCGCGCATAGCCCATGGAGCGGCCAAATCACCCGAGCGGATTCCGCGTTTGTCGCAAAGCATCAAATCGCCCTTGTCTATTCGCGACCGCTTCGAAGGCGCCAACCGCCTATGGCAAGAGCGCCGTTATCCGGAGGCGGAGAGCGCCTATCTTGAACTCCTGAAGGACGATCCCACTTCGTCGGCAGCGGCGTGCCGTATCGGCGATATCCGCCTTGCGCTGGGCGACAGGGACGGCGCGAGCTACTACTTTTCGCGGGCTGTCGCCATCAACCCTAACGTGCCCTGGGGATATGTCGGCCTGGGCAGGATCGCCGAGGAAACCGGCGACCTGGAAACGTCGCTGAATCAGTACAAGCACGCGATCGAATTGTCGCCGGGGTCACCCTGGATTGCCGAGCGGATCGACACGCTGACAAAAGGCCTGTCCGATGCGCGGCTGCTGAACAATTCGCGCGAAGCGCAAGACGCATTCCGGCGGCGCTTCGAGCATGCCAACGATCTTCTGGCCAATCATCTGCTGGTCGAGGCGGAGGCCATCTACCGCGAGTTGCTTTCACGCGATCCCAATAGCGCGCCGCTGCTCTGCAAGCTGGGCGGCATTGCGATCGAGGCTGGCCGCTTGGACGAGGCGCGCACCTGCTACGATCGGGCCATCGCCATCAATCGCGAATTTCCCTGGGGCCATGTCGGACTGTCGGAAATTCTCGATGCTACCGGCGATTATGACGGGGCCATAAAGGCACTTGAGACCGCACTGGAACTGGATTCGTCGATGAGCTTTGCGCGGGACAGGCTTCAAGGCTTAGTCAAGAAACGGCGCATCGAAACCGAACGCGTTCTGGGCGTGCAGATACGCCATTGGCCCGCTGAGTTGCGCGATAAAGTCACCGACGCCGGCAAATCGTCCCGGCCCCGCGTCGCCATCGTTGCCTGGGATCTGACGCACAACCCGGTCGGCCGCGCATTGACCTTGGCGGAAGTGGCGCGGCACCACGCCGATTGCGAAATCGTCGGGCCCATGTTCACGAAATACGGCGAGGATCTCTGGGCGCCTTTGCGCGACAGCGTGCGTCGTTTCGATATCCGGGGGTTTCAGGCTCACTCGTTCGCGTCGTTCATGGAAGGCGCCATCCGGCTGGTCGCGGAAAAGCCCTGCGACGTGGCCTGGGTGTCGAAGCCGCGTCTGCCGAGTCTCCTGATCGGCTTCCTCTACAAGCTCGTTCATGGCGCCGCCATCGTGCTCGACATCGATGACGATGAATTGGCCTTCGTCAACGGTGAGGCGCCTCTGTCGCTCGATGCGTTTCTTGCGAAATACGCGCCGTCCGACTGGAAGGAGCCGTTTGCAAAACGCTGGACTCAGCTCGCCGCGTCGATGATCGGTTATGCCGACGCCATCACCGCTTGCAACCCGGTTCTGCAGCAGAAATTCGACGGGACTCTGGTGCGGCACGCGCGCGACGCGGAACCATTCGACGATGCGGTCGCGAAACGCGCCGCGTTGCGGGCCGAATTCGGATTCTCCGACGCCGACAAGGTTGTCCTGTTTCTCGGAACGCCGCGAAGGCACAAGGGCGTTCTCGAAATCGCCAAGGCGCTCCAGGAGCTTGCGGATCCCAGCGCGGTGCTCTGCGTCGTCGGGACGATCCCCGAAGCGGCATTCAAGAACGAGCTGGAGGCGCTTCGCTCTGCGCGAATCGTGTTGTATCCGGATCAGCCCTATTCCCGCCTGGCAGAGATGAATGCCATGGCCGACCTCGTTTGCATTTTGCAAGACGCCTCAAATCCGATCGCGAGCGCGCAGACTCCCGCGAAGCTGACCGATGCGCTGGCCACGGGAACGACCGTGCTCGCGACGCCGGTCCCCCCTCTGCTCGATATGATGGAGCCAGGTCGGATCGTTGCCGTCGAACGGGAAGGCCTCGTCGATGCGCTTCGCCTGGCGCTGTCCGGCCGGCACAGCGGAGCGGAAGCAGCCGCGGCGCGGCGCGCGTTCTTTCGCGCCGAGTTGACGACGCAAGCCAATGCCGACCGCGCTCTCGAAGCGATCGAAGCCGCCCGCAAAAAAAACGGCCCCGTACCTCCCGAAATCTTTCGATTGCTGGAGCACATCGATGCCTTGATGCCGGGGCAATTGCGCCCGGAATGCACCGCCGTCATGAAGGGAGTACTTCGCGCAAGCCCGCGCATCGGCAAGCTTCGGACATTGGACAAGGACGTGAACCTCGTCTTCTTCTGGAAGCAGAACGACTCGGGCATCTTCGGCCGCCGCCAGGACATGCTGCTGCAACAATTTGCGGGCATGTCCAACATCCGGAAAATCCTGCATATCGACGCGCCCATCTCGGTGGACCTGCTCCATTCGCTTGTGAAGTCGAATACAGGCGGGGGATTCAATCAAGGCGGGTTGGTCGCGGCCAACGCGATCGCCCGGCACCTTCGCGCCTCGGACGACGGCCGCGTCCATCGGCGCGCGCTCATCCATCGCGACAAGGAGACGGTCCTGTTCGGGCAGGAATTGCCGGAAATTCACTCATTCCCCAACGCCGTCGAAACCTGGCTGCGCGAACTCGACATGACCGAGAACGTGCTGGCTTGGGTGTGCCCGGTCGTTCCGTATTTTCCAGAAGTTCAAAAGCGGCTGGGTTTTTCGTTTATCGTTACCGACGTGATCGACGATCAGCGCCAATGGCCGATGCGCCTGGACTGGAGGAGGCAAATCGAAAGAAACTATAGTGAGACCTTTGCGCAAACCAATGTGGCGTTTGCCAATTGCCAGCCGGTTGGGGCATGGCTCGAGGCAGAGGGCCTGAAAACATTCGTCGTCCCCAACGGCATGGACATTCGCCACGACGTGGAAAAATGGCAGGCTCCCGTCGAGCTGGCGCATTTAAAGCGGCCGATCGTGGGTTACGCCGGCAACCTGTCTCACCGAATCGACTGGGAGTTGATCGACCAGATTGCGGATAAGCGGCCGGATTGGTCGCTTGTCATCATTGGAGAACCTCCGAACAACGGCAGGTACCGGCATATTGCGGCGCGGCCGAACGTTCACGCCATCGGCGTGCTACCGTACGAGACGGCGTTGCGTTATATCGCGAGTTTCGACGTCGCGATGATTCCCCATGCGCATTCGGCGATGTCGGAGAACATGAATCCGCTGAAGCTTTATGTTTATCGAGGCCTGGGGGTTCCCGTGGTGTCGAGCGCGGTGGCCAACCTCAACGATCTTGCCGGCGACATAAGGATCGCGGACTCCGCCGAGACGTTCGTAGCCCGGTTGGAAGAGGCCATTGCGGAAAGGCAGGCCCGCGGTCGTACCTACCCTGCTCCCGAATTGACGCAAGCCTACTCCTGGGAAAGCCGGGCGGCAAAAATCATGGGCCACATCGAGCAGGTATTCCGCGATCAACATTTGCCTCCGAATGAGGTGATCGCGGCGTGAGCGAACCTCCCTTGTGCGGCGGCCCTTGTAGCGCGTTCGGCCGGAACGGCGGGTTCCTTCGTAATGTTCGAGATATCCGTGCTATGGTGATGGAGCGTTCCCGACCAAAAGCTGGCCCGAGCCGTGTCCGACATACTTGAAAGCGCAGAATCCGCGTCGACCGGCGTAAATTTGCGATGTCCGATCTGCAAATCCGAGCGATTTCTGGCCTTCAATGGCCGCGAGAATGCCCGCTGCGCGAGTTGTCAGTCAATGGAACGCACGAGGCTTCTATGGCTCATCCTGGATAAACACGGCCTTTTCAAACCCGGGCTTCGCGTGATGCATATCGCGCCGGAACTCCCTCTTATCAAGCGATTTTCCGAATTGCTCAGCGACCGCTATTACGCCTGCGACATCGACCCGTCGCGGTACTCGAGCAAGTTCACGACCATGAGGCCGCTCGATCTCACCTGCGACCTTGTGAAGATTCCGAGCTGCAGCTTCGACCTGATCCTCCACAGCCATGTTTTGGAACACGTGCGTTGCGACATTGAATCCGTGCTGCGCGAATTCGAGCGCATTCTGGCGCCCGGCGGACGGCATTACTTTGCCGTGCCCGTCCGGGGCGATGAGACGCGCGAAAACCTGTCGGACGATCTGCCGCTTGCCGAGCGACTGAAGCAGTTCGGGCAAGCCGACCACTACAGGCTCTTCGGACGGCGAAGCCTGCCTGAAATGCTCGACCGCGTTTGGGGCCCGAGTGAGAGACATCATATCGAGCCTCTCGAATTGGTCAGCGCCGAAGAACTCGAGGCGGCGGCCATTCCCAAAGAGGCCTGGTCGGGAATCAGCGGTCACACGATCTTCCAGCATACGCGCCCGAAACTGCGCCGCCCAAGCACCGAAGCCGGCGGTTCGCGCTTGCCCGCTTCGGTAGAAAGCGGCAACCCCGACCGAAGTCCGCGCCGTGCGCTTTCCGCAGCATTCGCAGGCACGGGCCCGAAGCTCATCCTGCATATCGGCATGCCGAAAACCGGCACGACCTCGCTGCAGCGCTGGCTTTCGATCAATCGGGACGCTGCATTGCGCGCGGGTCTGGATTATTGGTCTATCGCGGAGAACCATTCCGAAGCGATTTTCACGGCCTTTGCGAGCCCGAAACGCCTGAACAAGGGAACGATGTGGTTCCAGCGCGGGGCGGGTTCGCGCAAGGAGGATTCCACCGCGTTCCAAAAATCGTTCGACGAATTCCTGTCCGGACTCGGCGACCGTATAGGCTACGTTTCGGCCGAAGCTTTATGGACCTTTGGGACCGACGACGTGCGAAACCTGGCGGCCCATCTGCAGGAGCGCCAGGTACAGGCTCTCATTCTGTGCTGGATTCGTCCACCGGCGGAGTTTCTGAAGACGGCCACCCAGCAGCTGTGCCGCTCTACGCTCGCGATCGGCGACTTCGGGATACGATTCCACCGAAAGGTGCCAATCGATTACCGCCGACTCACGGCATGGACCGAGCAATTCGGGGCCGACCGCGTCGTCACCGGGCAATTCGACACAGACATGGTGGGGCAACTTCAGAAATTGCTCGGGTCTCTGGGAATTGACGTCGAAGCCAAGCAGACTTCCGAACGGGCCCTCAACACATCCATCAGCCTCCTCGCCGCCAAAGCTCTTCTTGCGCTGAACGAGACAACGAACGGCGAAAGCCCGGAACGCGCGCGGCGGTTGCGCGGCATTCTTCTCGAGCTCAAGGGCGCCAACTTTCAGCTTCCGGACAGCGTCCTGCGGCGAATGAGACCGGCCTTTGCGAAAGAGGCGGAATATCTCGCCGACGCCTTGTCGATGGACAAGAATTGGCTGCTCGCCGAAACCGCCGGCATCGACGATGCGCTGTTTTTTCAATGGGACTATGCCGAAGTCGTCACCCTCTTGCGTGCCGTCAACGAGGCGCTCTCGAAGCCGGAGGACAAGAAGGACAAGAAGGAAAACCGGTCACGTGGCGACGGCGGCGGCTGATTTGTCCTTGACGCTTTCGCGCGGAATAAGAAGCCAGGTCTGACGCGCGCTGCGGATTTCGCACCTGTGCTCCGTGGCAAACGCCTTGACGTGCTCCTGCATCCTGAAAACCCCCGTGTCATCCGGCCACAACCAGTCGTCGCCGCAGAGAACCGCATCGGGGAACAGCTTGTGCGCCGTATCGAGATCTTCGCGCTTCTTGTCTGCGTCGATGTAAATCAGGCCCGGGATGATCTCGCGTTCGTGAAGATAATGAAACGCTTCGGGAGCTTTTCTGCGAACCGGAAAGAAGCGCTCCTTGTACAGTCGGACGTTGTTGAGGGCGACGCAGTAGTTTCCGTACCGGCGTATGTTGTGGACGATGGTCTCAATCTGCTTGTCGTTCAGGTGATACACCGTCCGCGCGCGAACCGGATCGACCGCAATCCGTTCGATATAGGACGCCCAATTGCTGTCCCAGGGGTCGACTCCGACAATCTTGAGCTTTTCCGACGTCCGCAGCCATTGAAGCGAAGAGCCGCACAGAAAACAGCCGACTTCGAACATGAGCTCGATGTCGCGCTCCTTGATGACATCGAAGACGATTTCCCGCCCGCTGCGGCCGCCGCCGTCGAGCGGCAGATAGAACGGCTCGATCTCGCCATAGCCGAACTCCGGCCACGGATTGTCGCGACGGAGAGCCTTGATCCCCAGATTGATTTTTGAAACCGGCGGCATGATTTCCTGATCGCAAGATGATGAATTCGGGTCTCGGTGAAGGCGCGGCGCGTGGGTCGGACTGCTCGGGCAGCGACTATGTCAACACAATCCGGAATTGTGAAGGATGCCCGGCGTTACTTCAACCCAAATGATTTCCAGTCCCTCGCCGCCGATTCGGCCCCGAGCCAACGGGGCTCGCAACCGGCCAAGGAATGTCTGCGAAAAATGGTCCCGTTTGGGTTTCGAGCCGACAGCGCGAAATGCACGCAGCCGATTGCGATGCCCCACATTTCCGCTTGACCCACTCCATGCGCGTGAAGACCATCGCGGCACCGTGCCAGTCGCCTTTCGCGCCCGGCAAAATTGGCTCGATCGCGCAGCCAGGCCAGAGGGCTCATGTCCGACGTCAAGCGAGTGTTTCAGACCGGCACCTTCGACGTGCAGAATTACGGAGACTTGCTCTTTCCCCTGATTGCCGACTTTCGACTGAAGCCATGGAACATCAGCATCCTGCCGGTTTCACCGACGGGCTTCGACACAGGGTGGCAGGACACGGTGCCGTCCGTTCCGTTCAGGGCCATGCTGAACGAAGCTGACGCGATCGATGCGGTGATGATCGGTGGCGGCAACATCGTCCATGCCGGCCCGTCGTATTTGCGCGACTATGAGGTCGCCGGATTGACCGGCAGGGCCTATGCCGAGTTGTGGTTGGGCGCGAGCCTGATCGGCGCCATCCGTAACATTCCAGTGGTATGGAACGCGCCAGGCGTTCCTATGGCGATGACCAAGGAACTCGAAACGGCAGGCGCAACATTGGCACTGCGAGCGGCAGATTACGTATCGGTTCGCGATCGCAGCAGCGCGGATCTGCTGGGAAAGCACGACGCCATGAATTCGGCGGTCGTTCCCGACACTGTCATCGAGCTGGCGCGCATGTGGCCGCGTGCCTCTCTGGCGCCAACCTTCAAGGCGCTGATCGAGCGCAAACTCGCGCCGCCCGAAGCGAGGTTTCTCGCCATTCACGTCAAGGAGCGCTCCCTCGATCTCACTCACGCCGAACTTGCGACCGCGATCGAGCAATTCGCGGGCAGCCGCGGACTCACACCCTTGCTGATCGCAATCGGGCCCTGCCATGACGATCACCTCACGGCGCGGCGAATCGCCCGGCACCTGAAACTCGCGCATGTGCTGCTGGACGATCCGGTCGGTCTCGCCGAGATCGCATCCGCTATCGCCAATGCGACGCTCTATCTCGGCTCTTCCATGCACGGCTACATCACCGGTGCGGCCTACAACGTACCCGGCGCGATCGTCGCGCGACCATTGCTGGACAAGTTCGCCGGCTTCCTCGCGCATATCGATCGCCCGCAGGATCTGGCTGTCGATTGGCGAATGGCCTTCGAATTGGGCGCCGCGCGCCTCGCCGAGCCCCCAAGGCAGTGCATTCCGGACGCTTTATTTGAAATGCTCGACACGCATTGGGCCCGAATCCGCGCCGTCGTCGCCAAACCGGGAGCGCTGATGGCGAAACGGACACGCTTTCTGCGCCACTATGTCAAGAATGGCGTCGAGGCCAGCGGCGGAGCGTGGTTGTTCGATCCCTTGTACAACGCTCCGCGCCGGACCGGCTGGCGCGGTTCATGATCCGAAGTTTCGAATATTTGGCTTGAGGCAGTTGCAAATCGTCTCAGGACGAACCCGCATTGTTCGTCTTCACTTCGGCCGAAACGATTTTCATCCAACGCCGCAGCAGGATGGGATGCCGCGCCCGCGCAGCGGGATCGAACGCCGTCTCGGGGCGCTGCTCGAGATCGAAATGGCCGTGATCGCGACCGCGGACGAGTGTCGCCGTGCCACGCTCGTCGCCGCGCTGACGCAGACTGCCCGGAATATAACGGATCGCGAAGCCTACGCGCCTCAGGCCCGAGCGGTTCGGCTCGGAGCCATGGACGATCAGAGTGTCGTGCAGCGACATTTCGCCCGGCGCAAGAACGACGTCCACGGCCTGTCTTTCTTCCACCTCGACCAGGATTTTTTCGCGGCCCGCCAGCATGTTCGTGCGATCGAACGTGTCGCCATGCGGAAGATGCCCGCGATGGCTTCCCGGTACGACGCGCATGCAGCCATTGGCGCGAATGCTCGGCGTAAACGCCAGCCACGCTGTGACACCCTCGGTCGATGAGAGCCCCCAATAGGTCGCGTCCTGATGCCAGGGCACGTGCGACGGATCATCCGGACCTTTGTTGAAGAAGCTTGCTTCCCAGCAAAGGATGTCACCCCCAATTAAATCCTCGATCGGATCCAGAATCCGCGGATCGCGAACCATGTCCCAGAGCCATGGCACGAGCAGATGCGGTTTGAAATTCAACGATGGGGGCAGCCTGCCGGCGCGCTCATTTTCGATTGCCTGGAGAGACGCGTAGCGTTCGAGAATTTCGTCGGCGCCGAAAACCGGAATCGGAAAGACGATGCCCTTGTCACGGAACGCTTCGACTTCGCCGCTGGTCAGCCGCCGGGTCATGGAGTTAGCGGCCTTCCCGCTCGGGGGTCTTCATTTCGCCGGCGCGTTTGTCGGGCCGGCTGCCCAGCTTCCGCTCCGCCGTGGCAAAAATCGTGGACATCGTGCGCCGGAGCACTGCGGTGTGCCGCGCCACGGCTGCCGGATGAAACTCGCCTTCGGGTCGCTGTTCCAGCTCGAAATTGCCCAGATTGCGGCCCCGCACCAGCGTGGCGCTATTCCGATCACTTCCGACGTTGCGAAGGTCGGCCGGAATATATCGGATGGAAAATCCCACGCGCCGCGATGTCGACCGGTTCGGATCGGACCCGTGAACGATCAGCACGTCGTGAAGCGACATCTCTCCGGGACCGAGCACGGCGCTGACGGCCTCGGCCTCGTCGATATCGCCGACAAGCCTCTCTCGGCGGCCCAGAAGATTTTTCGCATCGCGCGTATTGTCATGAGCGAGCGGCGTGCGATGCGAACCCGGCATGAAGCGAACGCAACCGTTTTCCGCCGTACTGGGAGTGAGTGCGATCCATGAGGTGACGGCTTTGGGCGCCGACAAGCCCCAATAGGTCGCGTCCTGGTGCCAGGCGACATAGCGCTCGTCGGCCGCATTCTTGATGATGAAACTGGTCGCGAAGCAGAGAATGTCGGGGCCCAGTAAATCCTCGATAGGATCGAGAATGCGGGGGTCGTGAACGATATCCCAAGCCCACGGGATCAACAGATGCGGTTTGGCATTGCTCGCCGGCGGCAGACGACCGGCTCTTTTCGCTTCGATCCGCTCGAGCCTCGTCAACGCTTCGGCAGCCTCTTCCGGTCCCAGGCCGCGAACGGGAAACAGGACGCCATCGCGGCCGAATTTTTCGACCGCGTTTTGGTCCAGCCTCTTCAACATCGTTTCGCCACCTTAAGGCTCACCCATTGAATAACGCACCGTACCACGTCCCACAAACGGTTGATGAGCCCAAAGCGGGCCGCCAGCCCCGATACCGGCGCGAATCCACGTCCGAAGGAATTCGTGCCGTTGCTGCGATCTCCGCTCGGGTGACGCGAGCGCCTCGCCGACGCTCTTCCAGTGGCTGTCCAGTTTTTTGAAGACTGAATCGGGAATGCGGACTGCTGGCCCTTCCTTGACTCGCTTCGCGGCCGTATCGAATGCCTGATGCCAATCTCGCGCGAGATCTTCGTTCCGTCCGGTGTGATCGAGAAATCCCTGAAATTTACGATACGAAGGCTGGGCAACCAGCACACCCGGGACGCCATACGCCGCGGCGACGACGTAACCGTGCAGCGATGCGCCGACATAGAGACTGCTACAGCCGATCGCGGCGGCAATTTCACGAAGGCCGATCGGATCGTCGAGAACAATGTGCCGTTCGCGAAGATGCCGGGAGATCTCCCGCGCGACCACGTCGTCGGCGTGGGTCTGCCCGATCGCGATGAGAATTGGGACAAGCCGGTGTGCTTGCGCGAATTCGTCGATCAGCGCAGCCGCACCTTCGGCGCCCAGTTTCACAAGAGAACGATTGCGGAAATGGAGCGCCAGATGCCGTGCCGCCGGATCGCCGCCCTTGCGGGAAATGAACGACTGGAATGGGGCCGCGAGCGATTGCAAACTCCACATGCGGGCAATGTCCGCAACGGTGTCGGGAACGATGTCCACTTGCAGCCCTTCAGGCGGCGCCAAAAGCTCGAGACCGCCCCGATCGCGTACCGACAGACAATCCGCGGCGCGAAGGGCTGCATCGATCAGAGCGCGCTGGTTCCGGGCAAGAGGATGGGGAACTCCCGGCGCATTCCAGATGACCGGCACGTTTCTGATCGATGCCGCCAGCGTCGCGCCGAGCCACAATCCCGGTCCGGCAAAGTTCGCCAGTCCCTCGGCTTTGTATTCGTCCATAAAATGCATTTTGTGGTTGTGGACGATATATCCGCCGCCGACAAGAATTCCGCTTGCCGGTGTTTCGCCGGTCAGCAGTTCCTCCAGGCCGATGGAATTCATTGCCTCGGCCAATCCCGTCGCCGCACCGGTCGGCGACACCGGCACAATTTCAACTCCCGGGCTGCCTAACCTGTGACCAGCGATCAGCGGAAACATCAGATCTCCGAAATTTCGCATGTCGAACATTCCGGTGATGAACACGCGGCGTGGCAAATTGCTTTGTCTCTCCTGGCGCATCGCGCTACAATTCCCACGGGCAGCGAAGATTTATCGTTGCAATTCGGGGCCTCTTCATATGGATCACGAGCCACCTGCTCGGGCGCTGGAGTCGATTCAGGATACCAGTGCCGCTGTCACCAAGATGCTACAAGACGGCAAAATCGAGCAGGCCGCCGGTCTGTTCGACCGCGCCTTCAAGCGTTGGCCCAAAAGCACCAAGCTGCTTCTGCTGAGGGGAGAGATACTGGCACGGACATCCGGCCGGTATCAAGCCGCGATGCATTACGCCGGGTTGCTGAACGTTCCCAATGTCTCGCAATGGGCCGCCGGCCACCTCATCGCAACTCTTCGCGGAGAGCAACTGCCGTTCGACGAGGCGTTAAGTCTTGCCCGACTCATTTGCGATGTCGAGACGCATTCGACACTCACGGAGCGAATTCTGGACGTCCTGCTCGCGCGGGAAGATGCGTCCGAGCGCGAACGTCTGCAGGAACTTCTCGGCCTGCACGCGCATATTTTCAAATATGAATGGAAACTCGCGGTCAAGCGATCGGAAAACGGCGAGTTCGAGACCGCGATCGAGATTCTCGAAGCCGCGCGCCGGAGTGGACGCGGCTCGGTTCAGGGAACCTTGCTGCTCGCCGAACTCTGCGCGGTCTGCTCGCGGCTGCCCGACGCGGTCGCATTGCTGGAGGAATTGCTGCTTCAGCATCCCGAACAACCGGATATCTACCGGCGATTGACCAATTTGCTGCAGTGGGCCGGCGACTTCACGCGGGCTGGAGACGTGTTCGAAAGCGCCTTCAAGCGCTGGCCGCACGATTGGATGCTCGTTTTCCGCTTCAACCGCCTGCCCGTCAAACCCAACCGCCAGGCGCAGATCTTCGACATCGTCGCAAGCGCAAGCGGCGACATCGCAAATAAGAACGATCGTTTCCGGTTCCATTTCGGTCTCGCCTGCCTGCATGTCGGTGATGTCGAGCAGGGAATCCGGCATTTGAAGGGCCCGTTCGAGGAGCCGACGGCAACGACGGCGGGGTTGGTCATGAAGGCGCTCGGCGCTCGGTCGGCGCGAGATTGGATTGCGAACTCCCGCCTGGTCGACGATCGGACACAGGAGGTTCAGATCGTAAGAGCCAAGGATGCGCGGGCGACGATCATCGTTCCGGCGACCTACCAGTTCGGATTTCTGCCGCTGGCATTGATGGATTCACTATTCTCCGACCATGGGTTCAACGCGATCTATCTGCGCGACTTCGGAAAGCGGACTTTTGTGCGAGGCATTGCCGCTTTGGGCGGCACCGAAGAAGCCACGGTTGCGGGGCTCGCAAGGCTGACGGCGGAGTTGGGCGCAAAGCGGACAATTTTCATGGGCTCTTCGGGCTGCGGATTTACCGCGCTTCGATACGGCGCGCTGATGGGGGCCGATGTCGCGGTTTCGTTTTCCGGACCCACCGCAACCGCAACCGCGTACGACAATACCAAAACGTCCATCTGGAATCCCGATTTCTTCAAGAAAATACTGATGCAGCGCGAGGGAGAATTGCCGTTCGATCTCGTGCCGGTGCTCTCGCGACCTTCGCGGACGAAGTTTCTCCAAATATACGGAGAGAATGCGGCCGCAGACGCCAAACAGGCGCGCCGCATTGAAGGCCTTCCGGGTGTCACGCTCACCGCCGTTTCCGGCATCGCCGATCATTTTGTCGTCGATCATCTCATCGGCGACGGTTCGTTCGACGCCCTGCTTGAAGACCTGGCCGCTGCGTAGCGAACCGTCGATTCCTTGACGGCATTTGGCTGCCATGCGACGCTAAAATCTCAAAAAATACTATCTCGCAATGGGAAGGCTGGCGAAGTGGCGTCGTCCAATTCCGAATCGCCGAAGCCGGTCCGGGCGCCGGAGAACAGCGCGCCGGGCGTGCCCATTAAGGAGAACATCCGCGAATTCTACGACGGCATTTCGCGCCGTCTCGGGCAGTCGAGGGTCGGGGACGCGGCGATCTTTCTCAATTACGGCTATGTCAGCCTCGGCTCGGGCGACGAATCGCAAGTCGACATCACGCGGAGATATTTGAACCCCACTTCGATCCGTCTCGCCTTTGAATTGGTGGGACCAGTCGACCTTCGCTCGCGCCGCGTGCTCGACGTGGGGTGCGGTCGCGGTGGCACCGTTGCGTTGCTCGCCGATCAATTCGGCGCCGACGTGACTGGGGTCGATCTGGCTCCCGAGGCGATCGCGTTCTGTCGCCGCAAGCACCGGCAGCCGAATCTTCATTTCGAAGTCGGCGATGCGGAGAACCTGCCGGTAGAAACCGGCTCGTTCGACGTGGTCACGAACATTGAATCGTCGCACATTTACCCGAACCTGCCCGGATTTTACGCCGAAATTTGTCGCGTGCTGAATGCCAACGGCATCTTTCTCTACACCGGTGTTCTTTCCGTTCGGGCCTGGGCCGAGACTCGAGCCGAATTCGCAGCGCTGCGTCTCGATCTGTTCGGCGACCGGAATATCACGCGAAACGTACTCGCCTCGTGCGATGCGGTGGCCGCGAGGCACGCGAAAGCCTATGGCGGCAGGGATACGCTGCTCGATAATTTTCTCGCCATGCCCGGCTCGGACGTTTACGAGCAGATGCGCTCCGGAGCCTGGGAATACCGCATCCTTCGCGCGCGGCGCAGCTAGCGGACGACTTCTCCCGTGCGCGAATTGTAGGTCCATCCGCGCTGCCGCACCTGCATCAGGGGCTTTCCCCGCAGACGAAGATAGGTCCGGGCGCCTTCCATGACGACATTGATCGCGCTCTTCTGCGAACTCGTGCTCAGTCCGCCATGGACCTGATGGAATGTCCCTTCGCCCAAGATTCGGATGAGTTGCGCGCCAGGCAGTCCGACTGCGCGGACCAAGGTGTCCGGATTCACCACGCTGCCGCCAGGTTCCGAGAATTGTTCGTCGTAGCCGCCAAGTTCGTCCCACAAGGCCCGCGGCAGAAACAGCGCGTTGCTCTCAAGCATTGCGCCGGTCGGACCACCCTTGATTTCCGGCGTCGAAATCTCGAACAAGCGATAGCCATCTTTGGGCCATTCGATGGAAGCAAGAAGCGCGTCCTCCGTCGCCTGGTCGTAGCCCTGCTCGCAGCTGATCCTCTGGACGTTCGGGCCGAGCTGATAATTGAGCGTGGCAATCACGGGCCGCGCGTGCAGCCGGGATGCCGCTACGCAGGCGTTGACGAGACCCGGCGACGCCATGCGTGCGCCGTCGATCCAGACGCCGATCAAGCGTGCGTGCGCGTGCGCGAGTCCCTTATTGATTGCTCGCACCGGGGACGGCGACGGCTTCGAACAAGCCAGAATTTGCACATTCGCATTCAAACCTGCGAGGGCTGCCGCATCGGGCGGCTCGCGCGAATTGTTGTCGACGACGATGATCTCGCACTCGTCCGCGGCGCAGTTCTGATATCGCGGCGAAAGCGACAACAAGGTCCGCGGCAATTCCCGCTTCATTTCGTAGGAAATGACGACCAGTGAAACAAGCGGTGTCATTGCGCCGCCTTATCCGTCCACGGCGTTCAGCTTACGGCCGTCCCGGAGGTGAAAGTGGCGACGAACTCATCGACACTGGGAGCGTCGAAAAACTGATTGGGATCGACCACAACCTGGAACTCCTCCTCCATGACGCCGGCCATGATGACGACTTCGACCGAGTCGAGACCATAGACATCGAACCTGTCGCTCGCGGAGAACGTCGCGGCGTCCAGGCCAAGCACGCCGCAGATATAATTAACCATCCAGCTCCGAAGAACTTGTGGGTCGATGTTATACTGAGTGGGTTGCATGAAATTCTGCGTTCAGACGCAATTTCGAAATCGCGGTTTCCGTCTCGGGATCGACCTTAATCATCAGGGCTTGTTCGGACAAGAGCTTTCTCCTGCTCGCGGAGCGCTGGATTTTCCCGCTCGATGTCCGCGGCAACATGCCATACAGGACGAATCCGAGAAGCGGCACAATGCCATGCGCCTCGGCAACGCGCTTTCGCAGATGTTCGGCCAATGCGGCATGATCGGAGCTTCGAAACGCCTGCCGGTCAAGCTCGCAGAGTACCACTAATTTTTCGCGATTGCCGTCGTCCGCCGCAAACGCCACGGCGGCCCGGATGTCGGCAGCAAGCGAATCGTCCAATACCGTGGCTTCGATATCCGTTGCGTGGATATTTGCGCCAAACAAAATGACGATGTCACTGATCCGGTCGATGGGGAAAAGCTCGCCGTCGACGAATGCACCGATATCTCCTGTCGGCAGGTACTCCGCCCCCGCATGCGAGAACGCATTCTCGAAGGGCAATACCGAACGACTTGCGCCGTTCCAACGGCCCGGAGAGACGTGCGGACCGCAGATGCATATTTCACCTATTGCTTCGCCGGATTCGTGCACCCCTCCGTTCTCGTCGCGCAGAATGATCGAGCTTCCCGCGACGGCCCAACCGCACGACACGAAACTGCGACGCGAGGCGTTCGCGCCGCGAACGACAATGTCCTTTTGGGAAACTCCCGTGCCCGGCACGACCGACGAGGCGATCAGCGTGGTTTCCGCCAGCCCGTAGCAGGGAACGAGAGAAGTGTGGCGAAACCTCCCGGGGCGAAATCGCTCGGCGAACTTGGCCAGAACGGCCGCTCGTACGGGCTCCGCGCCGCAAAAGGCGACCCGCCATGACGAGAGATCGAGCGCGGGCGCCTCTTCCGGCGAAATCATTCGCGTGCACAACTCGTAACCGAAGCTGGGTCCTCCGGCGATCGTCCCACGGTATTTGTCTATCGCCCGCAACCAGCGAAGCGGCTTTTGAATGAACGACCTGGGAGACATGATCACGGCCGTGCCGCCGTTGAATAGCGGCTGAAGGATCGATCCGAAAAGCCCCATGTCGTGGAAATGCGGAAGCCAGCTGACGCAAACGATCCCGCCGTCCTGCTCGAATGCGCTCCTGATCATTAGCTGATTGGCGATGAGATTTCCGTGGGTGATGACGATGCCTTTGGGCGCACGCGTCGAGCCGGATGTGTATTGCACAAATGCGTCGCGGCCGGGGTCGGCTGCCGGCATCGCTACCGCGCCCGCGGAGGCGCGCAGTTCGTTCAATATGACGATCCTTGCGGGGGCGTCGATTTTTGCCAGCCGTGGCGCCGACGCTTCGTCCGTCAGGATCGCCGCGGGCTGCGCATCCGACAGAATTGCCGCAAGCCGGCCGACGCTCCTGTCCGTGTCGGGGATAGGCGCCGGAATCGCGACGGCGCCTATCCGCAGACATCCCAGAAAAGCCGCGATGAACGCCGACCCGGCCGGCAGCGCGATCATAATCGGCTCGCCGGCGAGACCGGTCTTGAGCAAGCCTGCGGCGATACGATCGGTCAGAGCGTCCAGGTCGTGGTAGTTAATCCGCTCGGACTCCAATTCGCCCCGTTCCAGAAAAATGATAGCATCGCGCGAGCCGTGTTGGCGCGCGTGAACCGAGATGAGCTGCACGATCGATTGAAAATTCTCGAATTCCAATATGCGCTCCGGCATCGATGACCCCGAAGGGGAATTCTATATCTGCGCGCCGGTCAATTGAAAGGGAGTTCCAGGTGAACGTTGCGTTCCATTGTCGAGAACCTGCCCAGCCGCCACGCTGGCAAAGCGACAGACGCGCCTGGCTGATCACGCGGTACGCCGATGCCACGCGCCTGCTCAAGAGCGACGATATTTCGATCATAGATGTCGTGAAGAAACTCCAGAAACTTTCAGACCGCATGAATGGAGCGTTCTCCAATACAATTCTTCTCTTCGGTAACTCCCATCCGGTTCAAAATCTTCCGACGCCTAATCCAATACGCGCGGAACTAAAGGATCTCGTGGGCAATATTTTGCGACGTTGGACCGCTGACAAAGTGGACGACCTCGTGGTTGAGCTCCTTGCTTCGGCCGGCGACGGCGAGTGCCTCGATGCCATTCGGATTCTGGCAAAGCCAATTCCGGCCACGATTATTGCCGATGCGCTGGGATTGCAGTTGTTGGAATTCTATCGTTGCGGCGAGCTGACACGGGAGCTCTCCGTCATTTGGTCCCGCGAAGTGCATGCGCTACGCGACCTGTTCGCTCTGGAAAAAAGTGCGACCGCGCTGGTGCAACTGCTGACAACGAAATTCGGCGGCGACCGAAGAGCGGAATTTGCCGGTCTGGCATTTCTGACGCTTGCCGGGGTCGACACGACGAGCGGCCTGTTGGGCAGCACGATCTTCATATTGTCGCAAGATCGAGCGCTCCAGAATCGCTTGCGCACAGAACCGATCCTGGTGAATGGTTTCGTCAACGAAACGCTGCGATGCTGCCCGCCGGCGATACGCATTTACGGCCACCGGACAGAGCGAGACGTGACGCTGTCCGGGGTGGATATCCCTCGAGACGCGTTCCTGATTTTCGACGTGGGAAGTGCGCATCACGACCCGGATGCCTACCCCGATCCCGAACGGTTCGACCCCACCAGGAACGGGCCGCCCAATCTCGCCTTCAGCGCCGGCGCACATGCCTGCATCGGCGTCGTGCTGGCGCGATTGGAAGCCAAGGTCCTGATCGACCGGCTGCTCCGGGATTATGCCATTGCGCCCGCCGGCGAGGCGCGCCTGCGGAACTCGCGGGATTGGTACGAATTCGAGTCCCTTCCAATCCGGCTAGAGCCCCTTTAGCCCGCCGCCGCAATCGTTAACGCCTGCCTGGGGCATAATCCGCATGGGTTCCCGATTTCGGCTGCGATGTTGCCAGCTGGCGCGTATTCATAAGATACTGACCCGGCAATCTGCACAGAATTCGGGCGTCATCCGGGTCCAGCCGTTCCGCAGAGCGTAGGGTTCGCGTTCCAAGACGGCACTGGGCCCGGGGATGGGAAGCGGCAACTCGCGTCGTGCCAAAATCGCAATTGTTGTGCAACAGTGTCGGCGACGGCAATCCGGCAAAGTTCGATAATATCCATATGGTATGAAGGGGCGAACGTGAGCAGTTCAAAAAACGTAAAGATCGAAGGAGTAGATGCGGTGTTGGCGGTGTCCGAACCCGCATCGGCATCCCAGACAATCACGATCGTGGAACTCAATGCGGAAAGCGCCGACGCTGCGCCGACAATTCAGGCTCCTGAAGTGCCGGACGACTCGACCGCCTCTACCGATCAAGTCGACTCGTCGCCGACAACGTCCCACAGGCCGAAGCCCGCGGAAAGCGCGACCCGCATTGTCGAACATACCAGCGAACCAGGCGGGATTTCGTTGTCATTTGTAGCCGGCGCCGGCGACAAGCCGGTGTTTTCGTTCCGGGACCGGGTCGGCAACGCGCATATCGTCAAACCGAGCGAATTCAAGCCGGGCAAGCTGCACAATGTTAATCTCATCGGCTCCGATCAGGAGCACGAGCCGTGGGTTCTGACGTCAGGCAACGCGCGTCTGGGAAAAAATCTCAGGGCCGACATGATGCTGGACCAGGGCGATACATACTATGTCGTCTCGGAAATCCCGGCCGGCCAGCCAGACGCGGGCGCGGTCGTGACATTTAAGGACCCCGTCGGCCAGGGCGACGTACCGGTGAATGCCCTCACCCGGTACAAGTTCGACATCCTTGCGGCGACGCATCGCTGCGCAGCCACCCTGCGGCTGTCGTTCAAGACGGCGACTGGCGAGACCATCGAGGGACCTACGCGCAAGATCGCTCGCGGGTTCGAGGGCGGGCCCGATCCATTCAATTACGATCATGTGGAGCTGCAATTCGTCGCGCCGGCCAACGCGCGATCCCTCTGCGTGCAATTCGACAAGGGACCGACGGACCAGAAGAAGAGCAGCTATTTGTTTTTCGCCCGGCCGTCGCTCAGGGATGTCCGGACGGCTTCGACCGCGGAACCTATGACGTTGCCGTTGAAGCTTCTCGAACAGGCGCGCGCAGGGAGCCTGCTGGAAGTGGCAAGGGTTCGGCTGAAGGCCCCCACCGAGATATTCGAGGACAACGCCGCAAAGGTCGATCTGTGCATCGAATTCGACGGCGAAACGGCGACCGTTCCCAATATCGTCTTGAGCAACAAAACCGAATTGGAAATCCTGAAGCTTTCCGTGGACGCGAGCCGGGTCGAATTCAGCGGTCGTACGTTGGGGTATATGGACGACCCTCTGAATATCGGCGTATTCGTCGATGGTGTTCTCAGCGGGTCCAGCCTCGTGGAACCGGACGGTCAGAATTTCGGAGGCGTCATCTTTCTGAGCAGCAAGCATCTGGACGGCGCAGCGCATCAGATCGAGCTTCGTCTGCTGCCCCACTTGCTGTCCCTATCCAGCGCATATGAAATCCTGCCGATGCAAATCACGCCGTGGGACGCGGTGCAGATTTATGCCGGCGCTCCCCTCGATGGAACACTGGCGCCTGCAGCCCGTCATCATTTGCGCTCGTTCCGGGCGTGGTTCGAGAAAATACAGGTGGATCCGTCCGTCCGAATTCCGCCGGTTTACGACGAATTGCTGGGGGGATTCCGGAAGCGCAAGACCTATCCGCGTCTCACGTTTTCCGAAATCGCGAAACCGACCGTGTCGGTCGTCATTCCGGTGCACAATAAGTTCGAGATCACCTATTTCTGCCTCTGTGCGCTGCAGTTTGCGTTTAACGAGACGACGTTCGAAGTCATCGTCGTGGACGACGGATCGTCCGATGAAACCGTCGACATCGACGATTTCGTCCAGGGAATCAAAGTCATTCGCCACAAGACAGCGCTCGGTTTCGTCAATTCCTGCAACGACGGCGCTGCCGTCGCGCGCGGCGAATTCGTGATGATGCTCAACAACGACACCGAAGTCACCGCGCGCTGGCTCGACGAGTTGCTGTCCGTGTTTCGCAATTTCGACAATGTCGGACTGGCGGGCTCGAAACTTCTCTATCCCGACGGGCATTTGCAGGAAGCCGGCGGCATCGTCTGGAATTCCGGCAATCCCTGGAACGTGGGACGAAACGCCAATGCTGCGGATCCCGCCTTCAACTACCTCCGCCAGGTCGATTACGTGTCCGGCGCGGCGATTATGCTCCCGATGGAACTTTGGAAGAGCCTGGGCGGCTTCAGCCCGGAATTTGCCCCGGCCTATTTCGAGGATACCGACCTTGCGATGAAGGTGCGCGCGGCGGGCCGCTACGTGGTCTATGTCCCCACATCGACCGTCTACCATTACGAAGGCCAATCGGCCGGAACGAGCGTGGCTTCGGGCATGAAGCGCTTTCAGGAAGTGAATCGGCCGAAGTTCAAGCGCAAATGGACGCAGGGCTATGGCAGTCACGGTGCGGATGGCGTGCGGCCCGACCGCGAAAAGGACCGAAACGTCGCGTTTCGGGTTCTCTTCGTCGACCAGCACGTTCCGTTCGTCGACAACGACGCCGGCAGTTACGCGGCCTTCCAGGAAATCAGGCTGTTCCAGAGCCAGGGCGCAAAAGTGACGTTTCTGCCGCGGAACCTGGCATGGATGGACCGCCACACGCTCGCGCTCCAGCGCATCGGCGTGGAATGCCTCTACGCGCCGTTTGTGATGGATTTTGCCGGATATATTGCGCAAAACGCCAAGGAATACGACGTCGTTTACGTGACGCGGTACAAGATCGGCGAGCAGATCATTCCCCTGATCCGGTCGGTCGCGCCCAATACCAAAGTGATCCTGAATATCGCCGATCTTCATTTCCTGCGCGAACTTCGCGAGGCGGCAAGCGGCAACGCGAACTATTCGGTGGAACGGGCCGAAGCGACTCGCGATGCCGAACTGGCCGTCGTGCGCTCCAGCGACCTGACGTTCAGCTATTCCGACGTCGAACTTGCGGTTCTCGAAAGCCACATCAGCGCGGGCGCGACCACGGCCAAAATGCCCTGGATCGTGGAGACCAAGAAGCTTTCGCGCACGTTCGAGAAGACGAAGGACATCCTGTTCCTGGGCGGTTTCGGCCATCCCCCGAACGAGCAGGCCGTCAAATTCTTCGTCAAGGACGTGCTGCCGCTGGTTCGCGAGCGCATACCCGAGGTCCGCTTCAATGTCGTGGGCAGCGGCGCACCGGAATCCATCAAAGCGCTCGAGTCGGATTCCGTGCAGATTCTGGGCTATTTGCCGGACCTGGACGACGCCTTCGCGTCCAACAGGATATTCGTGGCGCCTCTCCTGGCCGGCGCAGGACTGAAGGGAAAGGTGCTGGAAGCCATCTCGCGCGGTGTTCCGTCGGTTCTTTCTCCTGTTGCGGTCGAAGGTTCCGGCCTGACGAGCGGAAGCGATTGTCTTGTGGCCAGGAGCGCGCAGGAATGGGCGGACGCGGTCGTGTCCCTGTACACCGACAAGAAGTTGTGGGACCGAATCGGCTCGAGCGCACTCAACTTCGCCCAGACGAGATATTCGTTTGCTGCGGCGGTCGAAGCGTTCCAGGAGGCGCTCGCGAAAGTCGACGTCTACGGCCGGAGGGATTGGGCTCTCGTTTATCAACACACGCGTCCGCAGCGTTACGGGAGCTGACCGTTCCGTCGATGGACGCGAGCCGTCATCCCGGTAATATTCCAGAACGGGTGCTTTGCGGGCATGCGAAGCGTCGGCGGTCGAAACCGAGAGTTTGGTAGATGGATAAGAGGTTTCTTTTCGTTTGCGGGTGCCCGCGCTCCGGGACGACTGCGCTTTGGCGGCTGATGGTCGCCCATCCGAGAATTGTTCTGGGGGTCGAGCGTTATGTCCTGTTCGCGCATCAGAAGAACAAGCTGACGCCGGAATTGTACGAAAAGCAGAAATTCTTCGACTTGCAGCCGAAAGAGACGTTTTACAAGAATCTGGTCGAGTTCAGCCGTTACTACGAAATGGCGTTCAAGCGATTCGATCGAGCCGAATGGGTCGGCGATAAAATTCCGCTCCTGTTTCTGAGATACGAGGACATCGAGACGACGATGCCGGGCGCGAACGTCATATTTATCGTCCGTAATATCATCGACGTTGCGGCGTCTTATCAAAAGCGCGCGGACCAAGGCACCTGGAGCGCCGACAAGGATTATAAAACGGCGGTCGCCGAATGGCGGCAGTCCATCGAGCGCACTCTCGAGTTCACCGCGAACAAGGATAGAAAAATCCAGGTTCACGTCATAAGTTACGAAGACCTGTTCCTGCAAACCGCCGATCTGCGCCCGCTATTCGAGCGGCTCGATCTCGACGTCGCGCCCCAAGTGCAGACTCAATATCAGATATTGATCGAAAAGTCGGATCAACTGGATGCGCGCCGAGGCGACGGTCTGACATCGTCGAAGCGACAATATGTGGCGGTGAATGCGCCTTTTGCGGAATATCGCGAGATCCTGGAGAAGCGATTGATATTGCCGGCCCAGCAAGCTTCTCCTGTCGCTTAGCTCGAAAGCCCTCGCAGAGGCGCGGTCCCGATCGTTGCAGATCGCTCACAGTCGGCGGTGGCGACCGCGCAAAGCAAACGCGAGAGACCGGCAAGCCGGGGACTGTCAACTGCCGCCTAGCGACTTGACGAATTCCAGAACTTCCCGCGTAAATTCGTACTCGGAATACCAGAACGCCGGATCCACATATTTAATTTCCACGCTGCGCGTTGCAAACAGCTGTTTGGAACCGTTGTGATTTTGAATTCTCTTCAGCCATGCCCTGTACAGGTCCACCTCAATGCGCTTGAAGGGCAAGCAATCGAAATCGACAGGCAGGATCGATATGTAGGCTGCGGAAAGTTTTCTGATGCGCTCGAGCAATTGCTTGCCTTCCGCGTTCTCACGTACTAACGCCAACCCTCCCAGGCCCGCCGCATTGAAAAACCGGATCAACTCTACCGACGCCGTATCGTAGGACTTGTTGATAAATCTGGATTCCGGTTCGCTTTCGAAGTCTCCAAGCCTCAGCACTTCCTTCATAAAATGGCTTATCGTGTCGGGGATACCGTCATACAGAAAGATCTTCACGGCATCTTCGCCGAATGCGTTCCCCCAGCGATCGAGAATTGTTTTCGGATTCAGCAGATGCTGGCGGCCGGGACGCGTCAGGCTGTCCGCGTAGAAGCGCAGCAATATGTCCTTGTTGCCGTGCTTCACGAGCTCGAGCCACCACAAGTAAATCAGCTCGAGGACATTCCGCTGATAGTAGACGATTTCGATGGACCCGGCCTTGAGCAATCGCGCAAGCGTCTTCACCGCTTCGGCCGGGCATGAGCAGAAATTCTCGCTCGAGATCACGACGGTCCCGTCCAGCGCGTTGATTTCCTTGGCCATCGCTGCAAAACGATCGCCATCCTCGCTGCGCAGGGCTTCGACCATGTGGTGATGCCCGAAATAGAAAAACCCGATATCCGGATAGGAGATGCCCGACGTTTTCAGCGAATCACGGTTTTCGAGCAAAGTTTTCTGGATCGCGGTTGTTCCGGTCTTATGCGATCCGATGTGTACAACAATCTTGTCTGGCAAGTCCCGCTTCTCCTTCAACTCACTCTTTTGCACACATTTCGCTGCCTTACCGTCGACTGCTCAAGGTCGTCGAGGCAGTTGGACGAACCAGACGACATACCGATTGACGTGCGACACCGGACGACATCGCGTTCACGTATCGTAATCGCATGAGACGGAGAAATCTCAGCACCAAATGAGTCCGATCAGAAATTGAGCGGAACCGGGACCTTACAATGTCCCCGATTGCCACGACAACCCTGATGTTTTGCTGAAAAGTCGTATAAATTTGGCAGGCTGCATTGGGGCGATTTACCTGGGGGCTTTGCACGGCCCATTTCGCCTGGGCGATCTCGACAGTGCAAATGCCGGTATCGGCAAGGCCGCCATGCCATGCTACGCTCTTCCGCGAAGAAACTGGGGTCGATACCGGATATTGCGTGGTCGACATGTGGAGACGGATTTCATGTCCGAGGAATCGTCCGGCGGTGTCGAAGTGCCGGCTTTTGCCCCAAAGGCACGACAATTTGAAGGCGGCGCTCTGGTTCTTACGCGCGCGGCAGTGATTGCCGGATTTGCGATATTTGCGAGCGGAGGCGCGGCGCCTTCCTTGGCCCAAACCGGGCATGTCTCCATTGGCTACACCTACACCCACACCCGCGTGAATTGCCCCGACGCGCAGTCGAGTGGAGGGGGCATGGGGGGCGGGAAAATGGGTGGCCGGCAGAAGGTCCCTTCCGTCAATTCGGCCGACAACATTCTGCTGCACTACGATCAACCGGCCATCCGCACCCAGGTTGACGCCGCGTTGAGGGCGATGCGGAATAGCGCGGATGTCTTGCGGCTGTTGATATGGGTCGGCGGCAGCGATCTCAGCGCTAACAGCGGCCCGGAAGTCCACCTGGGTCTCCTTTCAAACGAGACCAGCGTTCCGCCTGTTGTGCTGAACAACGTTACGGCCATCATCAAAAAAGCGGCATCGCTGGGGTATTCGAAGATCTACATGAATTTCGGCGACCAGGGCGCGGCCAGCCCGAAATGTCCCAAGAACGGCCGGGCCGGTTGTTTCGATGGCAGCCATCTTGCCGGCGACTGGAACCTGCGCAAGCAGGTCATCGATGCGGCACGTCTCGGGAGTTCAGCCGGGATGCCGGTTTATTTCGATCTCGCGAATGAAAGTTGCCCTGGCGGCGGTTCGTCGCCCGAGATGCAGGCGGACATGCAGCAGTTCGTCAAATACATGGTCACGGCATATGCCAGGACCTATGGAGACGACCATTCCTTTGTGAGTTGTCACGGCCCGTCGCTCAAGCGCGCGAAGAACGGTCTGGACAGCATCGTTGCGCTTTACAGATCCGTGGGCAGCCGTCCGCACACGCTGGATCTGCACATGTACGTCGCTGACGAACAAACGGCGGAGAGCGTGTTGCAGGAAGGCGAGGCAGAGGCGCAAAGCATCGGGTCGCGCCTCGCCGTTATGGAGACCGCGTATGACGATCAGGCGGTCTTCGCGGCCGTCTCAACGCTGCGCAAGCGCGGTGCACTTCCTCTGCTTGAGACCGTGTCCCTTTGGCCCAAGAAACTGGGTTCCAGCTGCGGCCAGAGCATTCCATGGCCCACTGACCTTTCCAATGTGAATCGGATGGTAAATGGGTGATCGTGCAGTTGGCGGGGTTCGGATGCAGCGCCGAATTCTGACACTCCGAAGTGAACTTTGGAGAGCTCAAAAACCAGGAACCATATTGCTCGCCATATATCCAATAGGATTTCTAGAGATTGGCAGGCGGTCGGTCTTTGGTCGTAGGTTCGGGACGCACTCCACAATTTGATGATTGCTAGCGTCGATATCCGCGCTATTGCATTCTAGCTCTGATTCAGAATATCGAACTCACCGGCGGCGCCAACCCGAGTTAACTTGCGATGGACATTCCCGTACAAGGAAGTGGGGTATCGTAAAGACTCTGATGCCATGGTAGGTTTCTACCGGGAGCTAGGTAATCTGTTCGCGAAAGCGGATATTCGGAGGTGATTTGCGTGGATAAGAATCCGATTTCGCATAATCCAATTTGCGCAGTCACTAAGTCCAACACGGGCTCAACGCGCGCGCAACGGCCGGCAGCCATCTTTGCTTTGACACGCGCGGCCCTGCTCGCCGGAATAGCCTCGGTTGCACTGGGTGGGGCAGCGCCGCTGCAGTCAGGGCACTTTTCCCTGGGATATACTTACACCCACATTCGTGCGAACTGCCCGAACGTCCAGGGCGACGGAACGGAACCGACAAACGACGAATTGGCGGGAGGGGGGCGTGCCCGACGGAAGATTCCCTCTATCAATTCGGTCGATAATGTCCTGTTGCACTACGACCAACCGTCAATTCGAATGCAAGTCGACGCGACGCTGAAGGCCATGCGGGCGAGTGCAGATGCGCTTCGTTTGCATTTCTGGTTCGGTGGCAGGGATCTTGACGCCTCCAGCGGCCCCGAAACCCATCTCGGACTGGTTTCGAACGAAGCAAACGTTTCGCAAATCGTCCTGACCAACGTTGCCGAGATCGTCAAGAAGGCGACATCATTGGGGTATTCGAAATTGTATATCGTTTTCGGCGATCAGGGCGCGTCGAGCCCAAAATGCGGCAAGCGCAATCAAAGCGGCTGGAACAATCAAACCGACTGCTTCAATACCGGCAATCTCGCCGGCGACTGGAACGTTCGCAAACAGATCATCGATGCGGCGCGACACGCAAGTTCCTCGGGTGCTGCGATATATTTCGATCTTTCCGGCGAAAGCTGTCCGGGAGGCTCACCATTGCCGGAAATGCGCGACCACCTCCAGCAATATACGACCTATATGGTCGATCAGTACGCGAAGACCTATGGAGACGACCATTCCTTCGTGAGTTGCCACGGCAATTCGCTCAATCGCACGACCCGCGATCTGGATAGTATCGTCGCAATATACCGCTCTGCAGGCATCCGCCCACACATGCTCGATATGCACATGTATACTCCGGACGAGCAGTCCGCCGAGGGCATTTTGGAGCACGCCGAGGCCGATGCGCAGAGCATCGGATCGCGGTTCAGCATTATGGAGACCGCTTACGATTCCGTGCCGGTGTTCACGGCCGTCTCGGCTCTGCGCAAGCGGGGGGCCATTCCGTTGCTCGAAACGGTTTCCATTTGGCCCAAGACACTCAACACCCCCTGCGCGCAAAGCTTTCAATGGCCGAGAGATCTTGCAAGTGTAACGCGAACATTGAATCAGTGAGCGTCTCGTGCGTACGACAAAACATCGCAAGCGGTATTTCGGTTCGCAAATGAAAATTCGACCGCACTGACTCGCCGGATAGAAGGTCGTTGTTATATAAATTTTGATCGGCGGAGGCAGAATGCGAAATCTGTATATCCATTGCGGATTGCCCAAGACAGGCACCACGTCGCTTCAAATGTTTTTGCGCGAGCATCGCGAACAGCTGAATGCGATCGATTACGACTATCCCGCGCTCTGCCTCAATAGAGGCGGTTACAATCACAGCAACCTCTCGCGACAATTTTCGAGGCACAACTTTTACGACTCGCAATCAGGGACGGCTGACGATTTTTTGAACCTTTTCAAATCGCCCGACCGAAAATCAAACATTATCATCAGCGCTGAAGGCCTGGCGAGTTGTCTGGTCAGCTCGGATTCAAGCGCTAAACTTCAGAGTTTTCTACGCTCCGCGGCCCAGCTCAACGACGCGGTCTATCTCATATTTTCATTTCGCACGTTTTGGCGTTACATCGAATCGCTGTATCTGCAGCTATTGAAAGCCGGTAATCTCAAAGTGACGCTGACTCGTCACATCGACATGCGGCTCCTGTGGCTCGGTATGCTCTTCAAAGAGATCGCAATATTGCACGAAATTGTAGGGGCAGGCCGGATTCTGGTCGCCGATGTCGACCAGTCCGATTCGATATCGGCGCTCCTGCCGCTCATGAAAATCAACGAAAGCGAATTGGGGCCGCGACCGGAGAAACTCAATGCGCGGCTGGGAATAAAAAAGGCCGCGCTCTTGTATCATTTTCAGTTCGAGTCGGCCGGAAAACAACATGGCCGCTCGCAACATCAAATAATGCGGCTCGCGAAATCACTGGAAAAGATGGCGGACCTGCCCGACGACGATTACAACTATCATATTGTAACGTTCGAACAGGCGAATCGAATCCAGGAATTTGTGCGGGGGCATATTCCAGATTTCCTGAGTGCTCAGTTGGAGTCTGCGTGTCGCGCTGTCGATACATCTCACGAGACGGCCGTGCTCCGGAATATACAACTCACGATAAGAGATGCATTGACCGTCGTTGAGGGTTTGATTCCGGTTGAAGGGAAGCGCAGTAGGAAGCGATCCCAAGCCCAGTCGTCCGCTTGACGATATTCCGACAGACCCACGGTGGGCCGATTTCGTCACGTTGACTGCTCGGTCTTGGAACCGTCTGCCGCTGCCGAAAGGCCCTATGTCGCACAGCGCCATAGACGGCGTGATCGAGTTAGCAAATCCGGCGAGCAAGAAAAGGTTTCGGAGTACGAACGGAAACACCTCGAAGCGGGCACAGGAGCTGGACTTCAGTTGTGGGTTCATCGTTGAACGATCCACAAACGCTCCCAATCCGAGTATGACTGATGACGCAATGGACGGGTTTCGGATGCAGTACTGGATTAGAGAACTCCGAAATGATTTTTGGGAAGTTCCATGACCGGAAACGAGTTAGCCGCCCTATAGCCGATAGGAATTCTCGAGATTGACTCGTTCCGGTTGCACGCCGCGATTCTGTCCGTTGTCAGGTTCGATATCGCAGCCACCCAATTTTCATTTCATCGTCGAATGTTGACTGTGTCGACGCCGTCCAACTAGGCTGACGATTGCACAATTTTCAGATCGTCAGGGGCAGATGCGAAATCTCTACATTCATTGTGGCTTGCCGAAGACGGGCACCACGTCGCTGCAAATTTTTCTGACGAGTGTCCGCGAACAGTTGAATGCTGTGGATTTCGACTATCCGGCGATGTGCCTTAACAAGGAAGGGTACAATCACAGCAATCTCACATGGGAATTCTCGGGCCATAGCTATTTTGACCCCAACGCAGGGACCTTCCGAGACCTTATGCGATACCTCAGGTCGCCCAAAAGAAAATCGAATGTCCTGATCAGCGCGGAGGGTCTCGCGAATTGCCTGGTCAGAGAGGACTCAACTGTACGTTTTCAGCGGTTTCTACGCGCAGCGGTGCAGTGGAACGACAGGGTTTATCTCATATTTTCGTTCCGCACTTTTTGGCGTTATATCGAATCGTTATATTTGCAGTTGTTGAAGGCCGGCAATCTCCGGAAATCGCTGTCTTCTCAGATCGATGTCCGGCTGCTGTGGTTTCGTCAACTCTTTGAACAAATCTCGGTGCTGCATAAAATCCTGGGTGACAAACGGGTGCTGGTCGTCGATGTCGACCAGTCCGATTCGATAACGGAGATGTTGGCGATCCTAAAAATCGACGAGCGCAAATTGGGTCCGCGGCCCGAAAAGCTCAACACGCGATTGGGACTAAAAAAAGCGGCGCTCTTGTATCTTTATCAGTTCGGATCCGAAGGCCAGAACAGCGACCGAACCCAGCACCAGATACTTCGTTTTGCACAATCGATGGACCGGATGGCGGATCTGCCGAACGACGTTTACGACTACCATCTCATCACGCTGGAAGAGGCAAATCGCATTCAAAAAAACGTGCGGAAGCATATTCCCAGCTTTCTGAGCGCCCAGATGGAGTCGGTCTCCCGCGCGGTCGATGCTTCACACCACGCGGTTGTGCTTGAAGACGTGGTGCTCACGGTCAAGGACGCGCTGACGATCGCCGACGTCCTGATCCCCCCAGAACGAGATCGAGATCCCAGAAAACAGAAACTCAAGCAACTGGATGCGTTACAGTCTCCTCGTTGAGAGGAGAAGGCATTTGGTGCCCAGCAGAAATCGCCGCAGCATAGCGCTCACACGCTCAAACATATGCTCCCCGCATCTCCGAGCGATTTCAACTCGCTCGGAACTGCATGGGCCACCGGTGAACGGCGGTTCAATGAACAGGAAATCCGGAGACGACTATACTTCGTCGGCAGCGCCGGGTTTTGCCACGGCCGGGGTGAACCGTATCTTGAACGATCCGTCTTCCTTGCCCGACGTGCGGCTAAACATACCCAAACCAGCCACGCGGGTGCGCTCGCCGGATTCGATCTGCTCTTTCAGAATAGCCATCGTCGTCCTCAGTGTCTTTTTCACCGCGGCTTCATCGACCTTACTCTGCGAACTGACAATTTTCGCCAATTCGGCGAGCTTCATTCCACCTATAGTCTTCTTCGACGCCTCGGCACTTTTCATATCGGGTCTCCTGATCCATCAAGGGCTAACATAATCGATCGCCAGCAGCAACGTCCAGAGTTGCCCGACGACACTCGGCCTGCCGCGCGCCGCGCAAGGCCGCCGCGCACCGAAATTCCGGGGAAACGGTTAACCTATCAAGGCTGTCGACACAAGACATTCCGACGTTCAAAAAATAGCCTCATCCGACAGTTGATGAAGCCCGCCGCCAAAGCCGGCGGTCCCGTGGGGCTGTAGCGTCTCATGGGCTCCGGCGCGCAGTCCGCCGTTCAACACGCGTGGGGTCAAGGATATATATCGGACGACACACAAACATGCCGTCCGTGCCACCTATGCGCCCGCTCCGGCACCAAAAAACGCGTCCCTCAAGGCCGCGCCCGTCGCCGATCGCCCAATGCCGCGATATCGCGGCCATCAGGTCTGCTTGATACCGGCCGATCGAGGCGGCGGGTTCGCTCGACCACGTATCAAGGACGTCGCATGATTACCAGGTCTTGCTTGCCGATGGTCCCTTGTGCGCGAACTTCCAGAATTTCAAACAGCGTTCCCCATTTCTCCTTGATGTAGTCGGGGTGCATGACTGTGATGCCCCAGCTGCTCTCTTTCGCGATTCCCGGCCAATTGTCGTCCTCGTTGGAAGCGCCCGGATAGTCGTGGTAAAAATACCGTTCCGTCAGATATTGCTCCCGGGTCACCTCGGCCCATGCAGGTTTGGTCTTTCGCAGGTGCTGAAAACAAGCGTCGCCCTGCGTCGAAATCAGCAACAATGCGCCACGACGGGTTATCCGCCTCAACTCCTCGAGCCATTTCATCGAGAGATGGTCCGCAAAATGCGACCAAACGGAAATTGCAAACGCGCAGTCGAACGAATTGGCCTCCAAAGACAGTGGTGGAGAAAAGCCGTTCAGCTGACTTTTTATGTTTGCGGGCGCCGTCAACCGCAGGAATTCGACGGCTTCCGCGTCCACATCGGTGGCGGTCACTCGAGAACGCGGAAGCAGACGCGCCAGGGGAATGCTGACGCGACCCGCTGCAGCACCGAAATCCAGAATTGCAATTTCGGGATTGCGGCCGAAAGCCTTTTCCATTTCCGTCGCCAGTACTTTGGCCAGCCGCTCGCCATTGATACGAACGGTGTCGGAATTGGGATTCTTGATGCGGCTTCGACTACCGATAGAGGCAGCGAGATCGCGAGCCCGACTCTCGTCCGACGGGATCTCAACGGGCTTGACCCGCGCCGATTTGGCTTGCTCGGAAAGTTCGCTGACATAGTCGCTGAATCTCTTGTTGCCCGGATCCAGCTCTGCGGCACGCTTGGCATGCTCGAGCGCCTCTGCCCTGCGGTGACGAAGTTTCATCGAACTTGCCAGATACAAATGACCCAGTGGTCGCAGCGGCGCGATGGAGATAAGCGACGTTGCTTCGCGCTCCGCATCTTCGGCGCGTTTTAGCTTAAGATACAGGCTGATCAGTTTTTCGAGGATTACCGGATTCTCGGGCTCGATCATGCGAGCGGTCTCGATCAGAGTTGCGGCTTCCTCGAGTTGTCCGCGACGCAGAAGCTTGTTGCTCTCTCGGACGAGCTCGTGGCCGGTTTGCGGACGAGAATCGATCATTAACTCCGTCCCTAACGGCTTGTCGGCTCGACCATTTCCTCAATCCGGGCCGACCGCTCGCCATTGATACGAACAGTATCGGAATTGGGATTCTTGATGCGGCTTCGACCAGCGATCGAGGCAGCGAGTTCTAGAACTCGCATTGTATTCGACCCATTCTCAACCATCCGCTCGCCCCGCGCTCTTAGCCCCACAACTCGATCAGCTATCGCTTGGGTTCCGTTTCAAATCGAAAACCTTCATCGATAATGACGATTTTCCTGCCGTTCCGAAAGCCCGAGGTCGCCGGCTTACCTGAAGGTTAAAAGCAACGTACGCGACCGTCGATCAAGTCCTTTATGAAACGCTCGACCCGGTTCGACCGGTCGTCGCTGCAATGGCCACCTGCCGAGCATTCCGTCCCTCCAGGCCAGCCGCCGTCGCATCCATGCCTACAGGGCTCCTGAAACGTCAAGCGAGTTCACTCTGATGAATTTTATTTCACGGTTCGGGTCCCATGCACAAATGAGTCCTTTATGAGCGGCAGCAACCCGCGACCAAGGCCCCCGCCTGCCCGACCCGACGAGGGCACCAGGATATAGCGCGACCGGCGCGAAACATGCGATAGTGATGGTCGAGGGCTCTAATTCCTGCCGTGACATTGACGATCTCAAATCCCAGCTGGGAAGCGATACACTGCCCGATTGACTGCGGGGCGCCGGATTGATGGCGATTCCTGGAGGGACAGATTGAGCCAGGCCACCTTGCCCGATGCGCCGGAGAAGGCAGCGAACGTGCGGCCATCTCCTCTGCGCGCCGCAGCGTTTACACTTCTCGAAGAAGGCGAATTGACCAGCGTTCTGGGTCGCCTCGCACAAGCGCTTCTGATTACGCTCATCATCGCCAATGTCGTGGCGGTCGCCCTTGAAACCATACCCTCGATCTATGCACGTTGGCACGTGTTCTTCGCCGACTTCGAGAAATTCTCGGTCGGCGCCTACACGATCGAATATATCATGCGAATGTGGTCGTCGGTCGAAGACCCCCGAATCGCCGCACGTGGACCGATCAACGGGCGGATTTCGTTCGCGCTGCGACCGCTGATGGTTGTGGACTTTCTAGCATTCGCGCCGAGCTATCTCAGCTTGGTTTTTCCGATCGATTTGCGCATCCTGCGAATTTTCCGCCTGTTTCGGCTGGTCAAGCTGGCGCGCTATTCCCATGCCCTGCCCGCATTGCTTGGCGTGCTCTATGCCGAGCGCTCTGCGCTTTTCGCCTCGGGAATTCTTCTCGTCTCCACCATGTGCGTGACCGGCGAAGTGATGCATCTTGCCGAGGGCGACGCGCAACCCAAGGTCTTGGGGACTTTGCCCGATGCCATGTATTGGGCGATCACAACCCTTACTACCGTCGGTTACGGCGATGTCGTACCCATCACGCCACTCGGCAAATTCATTGCCGGTGTCACCGAGGTACTGGGTCTTCTGTTGTTCGCATTGCCGATCGGCATCATCGCCAACGGCTTCGTCAGCGGCCTCAATCGCCGCCGCTTCGCCATCACCTGGAGCACACTCAAGCAACAGCCCCTCTTCGACGGCTTCGACGTGACCGCGATGGGAGATTTGATGGAATCCGTCAAAGCGGACATCATTCCCGAACACGGCCAGATCACATTGGCCAGCGAGCCCGCAAGCGCGATGTTTCTCATTGTGTCCGGCACGGCGCGCGTCGAAGGTTACGATCCAAACGACGACCTGCAGGCCGGTGCGATTATAGGTCCCGAGGCGGTGCAGCATCAGGCAACCTATACGCGTACCGTTACCGCGCGTACGGGTGTCCGAGTTATGGTGTTGTCGCATGAAGACCTTCGGCGCCTCGCAAGAAAGAACCCGCTTCTGCGACAGCGCGTCGATTCGGCAATCGCGACCCAAAAGGACGGTGCGGTCGCTGCAAGCGATCCCGAACGCCGCCTGACGGAGCTGGAAACCGAAAACCGCCAATTGAAAAATGCCCTCGCAGATCTGATGCTGGACAAGCTCGTGCTGCAAAGGGTGAAAGACCCGGGCGCCGGGGGCTAGACGCCGCTGATCCCCATGTCCCACAATGGCGCGACTCTGGCAGTCGGCTGCCACACTTGAGCTCCCGGCAGCCCCCGGCTTGAGGAGCCGGGTTCGTGTTTCGCGGCGATTTGAAATATCTTGGGTTGTACTGACATTCTCGGAGTGGTGCGTGGTGCTCGCGATTTTGTTGGAAATTTCTCTGGGCTATCGGGATGGCTGAACTCAACATTTTCACCTGTGCCGACCGCAAATACGAAGACTTCGCACCCCTTTTTATCGCTTCCTGCCTGTGGTCAAACTCCGATGCCACTGTAGAGATCGGCGTCGAAGACGCCGATCGCTTCGCGGCCGTTCATCGGGAGGCGATGTCCCGATTGACTTCGACGCACGGGAAAAACGCCTTCCTGATAAGAAATGTGAATTGGCGCACTTCTCAAGATCGCAATATATTTCCGAATTCGGTGAGATTTCTCGCAGAGCCGGTTTTGCCGTCCGAGTACATCTACATCAGCGACATCGACATCGTGACGCTGGAAGGCGGAATAGCCAAACAACACATTGACGACATGGCGCGCACTGGCCTTCCGTACAGCAATTGGGTCAGGACAGGCAAAAAGAGGCTCACGGGCTTGCACTTTTCTCGCCGCGATTGGCAATACCCGCTGCCGCCGCTCGATGACCTCGACTTTGCCGAAATTAACGATGAACTACTGCTTTACACGCTGGTCGGGCGGAAACTGGGCTACGACCCGCCGCTGGGCGAGAGGTTCCGTCCGGTACACGGTATTCACATGAGCCCCAATCGTGCGCCCGGCGGCTCCATACGTAAGGGGAATGCCAAACCCGGATGGTTGATAGGGCCGCATCGCAATCGCTGGGACCAATTCCGGCGCACGGATGGGTTTCGCGACCTCGAACCGCATTTCAGCGAACGCATCCGGAAGTTTGTCGGGCAAATCGACGAATTCGCCGAACGCCAGCCGGGACTGGGCGCATAACCGGGCCGACGACCGATCCGATCATGGCCAGCCGGAATGCGTTGGTCCCAATTGCCAAATCAAATTCGGGACAATATCGCCACTTCGGGCCCGCGTGTTCGACAGCGCGCTGCGATTGCCTTGACTATGGCAGCGCGCTACAAAAATGAACGATTTGACACATCCTCCCAAACGGCTCCAATGACTTATCGCCTGCCGAACCTCCTCGTTATTGGCGTCCAAAAGGGCGGCACGACTTGGCTGCACAGCAAGTTGAGCCAACATCCCGATATATTCTTCTCCAAGAGGAAGGAACTCGGATACTTCGTTCAGCGCGAAGGCAAGCGTGATCTGGCGGCCTATGCCGAGAATTTTGCCGAAGCGGACGGAATACGCTACGCCGGCGAAGCGACGCCATCCTATTTCTGGACATACGACGCTCGCTCGAAATATTGCGGACTCAATCGCCGCACAGGCTACGCCAGGCAGCCGGAAGAGGTTCGGGATGTTCTCGGCCCGGATGTCAAATTGATATTGTCGCTGCGCCATCCCGTGCACCGGGCGGTATCGGCATATATGCACCACTACAAGCAGGGGCGGATTGAACCCCAGGAAAGGCTCATCGATCTCGGAACTCGTTCCGGCATCATCGATATGGGTTTTTATGAGCATCATTTGCGGCGCTGGGAACGCGCTTTCGGTCCAAACAAGATCCTGACCGTTTTTATGGACGACATTCGAAACGACGCCGACGCCGTCTTGAACAAAATATTCGCCTATCTCGACGTCCCGCCGATCGAAATCGCGAACGTCAACCAGAATGTGCACAGCGGTTTCAAACTGACAATAGCCGGTGCAGGATTGACCATCGATATGTCCGATCCTTTCACGCGCGATTTGATACGCAGGCGCGGCCTGAGCGAGGTCAAATTTCCCCGCGTCCGTCGAAAGGACATCCTTGGACTACAGGACCTGTACCTGGACGATATCGAATTCATCGAGGATCGCTTCGACCGAAGAGACCTCGGGTGGCATGTGACGCCAAGCCTGGAGGATTTCCTGAGTTCGACAGCCCGCACCAACCAAACGGATTCGACTTTGCAGGAATCGCCGGCGATGGATTTTTGATATCAGACCGAAGCGCTTTTGTGCTAGCCGGTGGTCTTGGTGGCGGGAATGATTTGTAACAGAGGCCTCAGATGCCTCTCGACGGCAAAAAAGGAACGCTCATTGCCGTTCAATCCGGCGCGCAACATATCTTGAAGGCCTGTGTTGAGTTGAAGGAGCAAGCTGCTTCCGGCCTCGGTTAATGACAGCGCGTTGCCGGATTGAGCGCCTTGGGACACCAACGCTCTCTCTTTCAGGCGATCGACGATCTGACTGACCCTTTGCGGCGCGAGCCCAAGCGTCTTGGCCAGATTCTTTGACGTCACCCCGCTTCGGCTGGATACGGTCCCCATAATCAACCAATCCGCCAGGCCAAGCTTGGCGTCAGCGAACGCCCCGGCATTTGCGAGCAAGGCGATGAACCGATTCATGTTGCCGACCATCGCCACGAGGTGCTCGATCTTGACCTCCTTGGCGGCGACTGCAGCTTCGCCGGCATTTTCCTCAACGTCTTCCGACACTCACTGTCCTCCGAAACGAACGGGCCCGCGCCATGTTGCGCGGTGGCGGACCTGGCGCGGGCCCCGAGAGTTTCGACGCTTAGCATGTCGTCGCGCTGACGAGCAACCGTTCAACTCGCGCTACAGATCGAGAGTCAGGGTACGGTTGCCTTTGCTGATACGGATTTGACCGCTGCCGGCTGCCTGGCTCATGAACGGACTTCGAAATTGAGGGCTCGCTCCGATATCGACCGGCACGCCATCGATGTCTCCGAGCGAGCGCGTAGACTCATCCCAGGTCAGTATTCCCGCGCCGTTCAGTCCGTGAAAGGAAACCTTGCCCCCGCTCTGAGTGAGCGCTGCACCAAGAATGGCGGACTGGAACGCCGCAAAATCGGCGTAGTCGCTCTTGCGCGCGGCCTGGATGACAATCGGCGACGAACGGTCGTTCAGAACCAGCCACCTCGGCTCGTCGGTATCCCAGCGATAACCACCCGATACCGGGCGCACCGCCACATAGGCCGAGCCTGCAACGAACACCCACCCGTCACGCTCGACTTTCTGAAGCGGGCTTCCGAACCAAACGCCCATGCCTCCTGCATTCTTGCTGTAGCTGCTCGGCGCCTCCTGCAGGATTTGTGTGGCTTTGCTTTGCATGCCCCAAAGCGCATTGTACGATTTCGTGCTTACAATCGGTTGCGCATAAGCAACGATGCGTGCTTGCGGATCGCCCGCAAGCACGACGTCGGCGCAGTGGTTTTGCGTACTGGCCGGCGTCCAGTCGATATCGGGAAGTTTCGTGACGGCGGCAGATCCCATGATGAAGTCGGGGGTGACATACGTCTTGAGGAGAACGGCGGGGACGCCGGGGTTGATCGTGCCTTTGCGACCGTGACCGCGGCCGGTCAATTCCGACACGATCCCCGGCGCTCGCGCCGATACTTCGTAGGCGCCACGTCCCACGGTATCCAACGCGATGTCGACAATCACGGGACTCGGCACGTAGGTTCCAACCGTTGCCGGAGCCAGTCCAGGCGCACGGGCCTCCCGCTTGTCTCCCACGCCGAAATACATCCAGGACGTGCCTTCCATCGGGGACCCATCGATCACCTGCTTCGGATAGACGCGAGCCCTCGCACCGCCGAAATCGCCGCCAATCTGCCCTTGCGCCCACTGCGCCCACCACAAATCGAGAAATTCATGGGCCAGATGTTTCAATTCCTGATCGTCGGCGAAATCGTCATAGCTGTAGATATTGCCAAGCGTGTAGCGGGCATAGCCTGGGGGGAAAATCTCGATCAGCCCCCATCTTGCCCGCGCGCGAATGTAGGATTTGAGAAAACCGGTCCAGCCTGCGTATTGCGCAGCTGCCGTTGACCCATCCTGGTAGCTTCGCGCCGCATAGCGCGGATCGCCGCGAAAAAGGTCTGCCGCCTGCCAGCACGTACCGACGCGTTGTGCGTCGATGTTCTCGCTCCCCCAGACCCACAGATGATCGGCTCCCGCATCGCTCAACCGGCATTGGTCGTCGGCCCAGGTCCAAAACAACGCGGCGATGGCGGCCTGGTTGGACGGTGTGAGGGCCCCGGGAGACTTTACACCGCCGCCGCCGAACAGCTTTACGGCATGATAGAGAAGGCTCGCCCGCATGAAGTAAAAGGGCTGATGCTCGGCCCCCAGCCCGCCAGGATCTCCCTCTTGCGAATCGGTGTTGAAATCCGGCGCATTCGGTAACGCCGCAACCGCCTCTGCGATTTCCGAATTCGCGGTCGCAATCCGATTTGCTTCCGTCCCCAGATAAAGCAGCGCCAACGCCTGGTTGAGCTTACCCAGGATGCACTCCGCTCCGCCGGGCTGATCGCAGTTCGGACTTGGAAACGGACTGTCGGCTTCCCAGCGCAACACCGCCAGGCGTCGCGTCTCCATCTGGGCGCGGACTTGCGCTATGTCTGCATCCGACAAAGTCGCCGCGCACGCATTGCTGCAGGCCATGACGGCCACTAACGGGAGCAGCACCAAGCGCAACGCATTCATGCGCCGCGATCGGTGCTTCATCCAAGAAGGCGTCTTCATCGAATCATGGGAGCTGATCGTACTGCGCTCGCCCTCGTCTTTCTGAATCGCAACTGGGCCATGTGCTCGCACGCCTAATTGGCCAGGAATTCCGAAAACGCCACATATTCGCTATAGGCCGCTTTTTCCACGGAATATTCGAGCGACGTCTGTATCGCCGCGTTTCTCATAGTACGGCGGGTTTTGTCATCCAGCGACAATAGATCGGATACAGAGCGCAAGATGGCGTCCTCGTCTCTCGTGTCCACGACCATCGCATTGACAAAATTGCGCGCGAATTCGTCGGCTCCGCCGATTTGCGGCAAAACGGGAACGCACCCGCATGCCATTCCCTCCAGGGCCGTGCGCCCGAACGCCTGGTAGTCCGAAAGGTCCAGAAATATGTCGGACGCGCGCAAAACTTCCGCAACGCCCTCGCGCGACAGGTGTCCGCTCTGCGTAATGCGCTCGGACATTCGGATGCCGTTGCGGATCAATTCGCCGGGAGAAGCGCCGAACGCCAGCAACTCAACCTTGTCGTCGAATTTTTCCGCGATCTGCTCGAGAATTCGCGCGGTGCGCCTGGGGGCGCGGCGCGGCGTCTTGGGGCGGATCATCGCGCATATGGTCGGCCGTCGGCCCGAACGTTCCGGCCCCGGATAATAGGTCCTGTGATCGATGCTCGGACTGACCTTCGCAACGGGCTGCCCGTGATTGGCGCGAACGATATCGCACAGCCAATGCGTCTTGGCGAAAAGCAACTGATCCGGCATGACCGAATAAGAGGTCCGAGCACGCGTCCATTCCGGAGTTCCGGGCGGACAGAAAAATGGCTCGTAGTCCTGAACGTAGTATGCCGTCCGCAATTTTTTGTTGCCGCATAAAGGCCGGGCGCTTCTCATGAAGTGAAGAGATTCATATGTCGTCGCGACGGCCAGATCGCAGCGGGCGAGAGCGTCGGCCAAATCCTTGCTGTCCTGGAAGATTGCGATCTCCACGCCGGCTTGGTCGAGTTCCGGATAGTTCGAGCGAAATACATCCATCGTGTGTTCCGTGGTCGCAATTGTCGGCCGCACGCCCAATTGCTTCAGGCCGACGGATTCCTGCACCACGGAATGGGCGCCGCCGCCGCCGCCATGACCGGGAAGGATAAAAGTGACATTCATTTGCGCGCCCTCATGTCGTCTTGTAGAGCGTTCGCAGGCGATCGCGGAGATGCGCCAGTGCGGCCGTGTCGCCCAGGCGCCGCCCAAGCGACGTGAAGTCGACATCCGGATGGAGCTCGTTGAGGGCCTTCGTTCCCGCCTTGGCAAGCTCCTGCCGCCGGCCGGAACCGAAGCTGGCGGATTTGTGGTGGAAGATATAGACGTGATCCGCCACCGACAGTCGATAACCGGCCTTCGCGACGCGCGCGCACAGATCGTTTTCCTCGCCATAGCCGGCCGGAAACGCCGCTTCGTTGAACCCCCCCAGCTCGACGAATATGTCGCGCTTGATCAATGTACAAAAACCGTTGAGGAGGGGAACGGAAGGAAACGCCTTCAGCGAATTCGAATGAACGAAGGCGCTCAACTCTTCCAAGTCGACCTTTGCCGGCAGTTCGTTCACGCACCATTTGCCGTTGATATCGTGCACCTCCGGTACCGATTGGTACGTCGCGGCGTTTGAAACCGGGCCCACGCATGCCGTGTTCGGATGGCTCGCGGCACATTCGAGCATGCCCTCGATCCAGCCTCTGGTGACGATCGTATCGCTGTTGAGGAGAATCACCCAATCGGCTTCCGATGCGTAGATCCCCCGGTTTGCGGATCTCGTGTAGCCGATATTTTCCGCATTCCGGACGATTTTCATCCAGGGTTTGTCTTTAATGAATTCGCAGATGCGATTGTGGGCAATGATCGACGACGCATCGTCGATCACGCACACCCCGTGAGGCACGGATGAGGCGCGGCACAGCGATTTGAGGCAATCGAGCGTTTCGTCGACGGCGTTGTGCATGCACACGATCACGTCGATCGGCCCGAATTCCCTGTATCGCCACGACCATCGGGATATGTCTTCGACATGCGCGGCGGCAACCGGCGTCTTCGGGGCAGCGATGTCGCCGTCGTCCATTCCCTTGAGCGCGCGCAGATACGGCCCGTCTTCGAGATAAGGTATTTGGGAAGTGATATTTCCGTCCTCGAAACTCAATTCGCCAAACCCGGATTCTATTTGAAGTTTTGGAACCTTGACGACCTCGACATCCTGCAGGCCGATCGCGAACGGTTCGTTGAACTCGACCACGATGAAATCCTCGGACGCCCCCCGCTCCTCGTCGAGAACGGCAACCGCCTCGTCGCGCACGTCGACCCAGGCGCCGAATATGAACTTCTGCGGACTTTTCGTGACCAATACGCGGCTGCCGATCGCGGCAAGGCGCGCGTCGCGCGCCTCCTTGCCGCCGTCGACGAGATGTGTCGTCCGCCTGAGCAGGAATATCCGATCGATCGTGGTCCAGTGACGCCTGTCGATTTTCGCCGCTGGCAAGTGCGCGTCGGCGCTCGCCACGAAGCTGAGAGTATAGTCCGCCAATTCCTCGAGCACGACCCGTTTGACGCGGATTTCGATCCGGCAATAATTGCGCACCTCGTTCGCGGAGATCGTGAAGGCGTAACGGCCGGAGGAGGACGCAGAATGGCCGGGCACCTGTTTGGCGGGGCGAAGCGATATTTCGGGCACAACGAGCGAGCGCTTGTTGTAGACAAACCAACCGGCTGCCGTCTGGAACCGGCCCATGGCCTGGCTGAAATCCAGGCCACTCGGCCAAGACGACAATTGCGCATTTTCGATCAAGTTTTCGGAAGCAACTTCTTGACGCACTGCCGTGGCTTTTCGGCGAAAAATGGCCTGCTCGCCGCACGCCACGCCTGCAAGCTCGCACCAGACATCGTCGCCGTTGACCTCACCGCTGATCAGGACCCTGACATGGCAATCGCGGATAGCAGAGCGATTATCGCGGGTCGCGGCTGAGCGCGTGAGGAAGCTCCAATCCGTTCCAACGCTGAAGGCAGTGGACGCCAGGACTCCGTTGTGATCGGCCAATTCGATCACAGCGTCGAGCGGAGCAGTCGCGCGTGCGGCCAGACCAAAAAGGAGGCTGGGACCAATCTGTTCCACCGCTTCGGACGAAATCCGCTGTCGCAATATTTCGACCCGATCGCACCGTCCTTCGGGACATTTCAGCGCGATCAAAGTGCCCGAAAGACCGAATTGCCTCGATGTCTCCTGGCTAAATGCGTAGTAGGACTGAAATACCTCGGCAATGGTCTTGCCGACTGTCCAAGACCGGGGCGATCCGTCGCCCCAATCGCGAAATGTCGGATCGGAAACCAACTCTCCCAGGCGGCGCGACAGGCATTCCGGCTCGGCCCAGGGGGTTTCATCGCCGTCCGTCACGATCGCGACGAAGATGTCTCCATCCGGCGCGCGATCGAGAGCGATCTCGTCGCTTCCCAGCGATAGATCCGCGTCGGCGATAATGGCCGGCGTTCCAAGCCTTGGGCTGAAATAAACGGCCAGCTTCAAGCCCAGCGTGAGCGTTTCCGGAAGCAGCACGCGCGAGGAGACGGTCAACACATTGTTCCACCCCCTGACGAATGTGATTCCCAGCGCGTCGCGCAGCCTTACGCTTTCGCCGACTTCGAATCCGCCGGTCACGGCAATATGCGCGTCGTCCCGGAGAAGGTCGGCGATGGTGAGTCTTGGGAATGTCAGCCGGAAATTCTTCAGGCTATCCCCGTCGTCCGAGATGCTCAGACGAACGGCATTCGGCGCAAGCCGTTCTCCCCTCAGCCAAACGCAGATGAGGTTGCGGTTGACGATCGTGTCGGGCGAAACTTTCAGCAGTCCCGAAATCTCGCTGGGCGAGACCTCAACGATTTTGATTTCGGGAATTATCGTTTCTGCGGCGATCGTAAATGTGCGGCGCGGCGCAATGGGGCTGCCGTCTGGCGCCAATGCCATCGTCTGATGAGGTTTTCCGTCGTAATACCTCGACGGAATCTGAAGCTCGAATCCGTGTTGGATATTTTCTCCGAAAAGCTGTTTGAGATTCGGCCGCGGACGATCTGCGAGTACGGTTCCTATCTCGGCATCGTCGACGACAATGGTAACCCGCAAGCTTTCGGTTGGCTTATTTCGCGTCGCGGCCCAGCCGCGCAAGGCCGTTTTGTTCTGAACGAAAAAGTGGCCGTAATGCTCGCCTTCTTCGCCTGCAGCCTGCGGACCCAACTCATCGATGGGCTCGAGGCCGTCGCCCTGCCCGATACCGTCAGCTCCCGGCTGGGTCGAACCCGCAATGGGGCCGGAATCGGCGGCCCGCGCCGTTCGTCCCGAAATTGCGGCGAGCACGCCCGAAAAGCGACGCTGTATCATGCTCCGCCTTTCCCGGATCCGTAACGCCCCCGCAATCTATTCCCAAATTCGATCATTTCCATTTCGTCCGATAAACCTTGGTCGGAATTCCCCGACGCCGGCGCCTGCGGTGTCATTCGAGCAGACCCATGAGATATTCACGATACATCGAGTGCTTCAGCACAGTCAGCAGCTTGCGAAACTCGACCTCGGACAAAAACCCCTGCTGCAGGGCAATCTCCTCCAGGCAGGCGATCTTGAGCTTCTGGCGCTGCTCGATGAGGCGGATGAATATCGCGGCATCCAACAGCGCCTCATGCGTGCCCGTATCGAACCAGGTAATTCCGCGGCCAAGCCGCTCCACCTGTAGCTCGCCGCGTTGCAGGTACACGTCCATCAGCGCGGTAATCTCCAGTTCGCCCCGTTTCGATGGCTTGAGAGCTGAGGCGAAGTCCGAAACCCGTCCGTCGAAGAAGTATAGACCCGTCAGAGCCCAGTCCGAACGGGGATTTGCCGGTTTTTCCTCCACCGATAGCACTTTTCCAGTCCCATCGAACTCGACGATTCCGAACCTTTGCGGATCGTGGACGCGATAGCCGAACACCGTCGCGCCACTCGCCCGCGCCACGGCCGCGTGCAAGAGCGTCGTCAGTCCGGCGCCATGGAAGATATTGTCGCCGAGCACGAGAGCGACGGGTTCGGCGCGACAAAATTCGCGACCGATGATGAAAGCCTGCGCCAACCCTTCCGGCTTCGGCTGAACGGCATATTGGATGCTGATGCCCCATTGACTTCCATCCCCCAGCAACCGGACAAAATTCGGATTGTCCTCCGGCGTTGTGATCACGAGGATTTCGCGAATGCCCGCCAGCATGAGGGTGGACAGCGGATAATACACCATCGGCTTGTCGTAAACCGGCAGCAGCTGCTTGCTGATCACCTGCGTCAGCGGATGCAGTCGCGTACCCGCGCCGCCTGCGAGAATGATACCCCTCATTGCCGCGCTTCGACGGCTGCGGCGGCCAGACCGAGTCGGTCCCCACGATACGTGCCGGCGCCCTTTCGCGCTTCGCTTTGATCGACATACCAGCTCACGGTTTTCGCAAGCCCCGAGGCGAAATTCTCTCGCGGCAGCCATCCCAGGGCATTGCGAATTTTCGTGGCGTCGATTGCGTAGCGCGTGTCATGTGCGGGCCGATCCGTGACGAATGTAATGAGCTTGCGCCGGGAGGCTCCGCCTTTGGGAGGCACGAGCCCGTCGACCAGATCGCAGATGGCCTGCACGACCTCGATATTTTTTCGCTCGGAATTGCCGCCGACGTTATAACTTTCGCCCAGCTTGCCCCGGAGCAGGACAAGTTCCAACGCACGGGCGTGATCGTCCACATAGAGCCAGTCGCGAATTTGCCCTCCGTCGCCATATACGGGCATCGGTTCGTAAGCGAGAGCTTTCAGCACCATCAACGGAATCAATTTTTCCGGGAACTGCCACGGCCCGTAATTGTTCGAACAATTCGACATGACGGCCGGCACCCCGAATGTGGCGTGCCAGGCCCGCACAAGGTGATCGGAACTCGCTTTCGAGGCCGAATAAGGGGAATTGGGCGAGTACGGGCTTTCCTCCCGGAACAGGCCGTCCGGGCCCAAAGAGCCGAACACCTCGTCCGTCGAGACATGATGAAAACGGAACTGTTCGGTCAATTGTCGCGGCGCCCGGGCCAGGTAGTCGCGCACCGCCTCGAGCAGAACGTACGTCCCGACAATGTTGGTTGTTATGAAACTGGCCGGACCGTCGATCGAACGATCGACATGGCTCTCAGCCGCAAGATGCATGACGGCGCGGGGCTTATGGGTGTCGAATATCGTGCGCAACGCGTCCGCGTCGGTGATGCAGGCTTTGACAAATCGATAGCGCGGGTGCTTCTCGAACTGAGCAAGCGCGTCGAGATTGGCCGCATAAGTCAACTTGTCCAGATTGACGACGACGTCATCGGTGTTTGACAGCAGTTGCCGGATCACCGCCGAGCCGATAAAGCCCGCACCGCCCGTTACAATGATCGCAGAAGACATTGCCGCCCCAACCTATGATAAAGCTGAATTCCGAGCCTATCAGAAAAAATCGGGAAGGCCAGCAAGCCGGGGGTGGCCGCGATCACGGTCTATGACGACTGCAGCATCGTCCGCGATGGGCCAGCGCACGCCGATTGCCGGGTCGTTCCACAGAAGACCCCGCTCGTGGTCGCACGAATAAGGCGCATCGACTTTGTACAGGACCTCCGTATCGGGCTCCAACGTGCAGAACCCATGCGCAAAGCCGTCCGGGACGAAAAGCTGGTTGCCGAGTTCCGCGCTCAAGGTTACCGCTACGCTTTGTCCATAAGTCGGAGATGCTCTGCGTATGTCGACCGCGACATCGTAAATGGAGCCGCGTAAGACCCTGACCAGCTTGGCCTGCGCGAAAGGCGGAATTTGAAAATGCATCCCTCGGATGACCCCCTTTTCGCGCGACAGAGACTGGTTGTCCTGTACGAAAACGCGGTCGATGCCGGCTGCCGCAAACGCCGCATGGTTGTAGGTCTCGCAAAAGTAACCGCGAATATCGCCGAATCGCGGCGGCGTGACGTGCAGCACGCCGCTGAGAGGGAGAGCTTCGACCGATAATGCCGCCATGAACCCGCTCTTGAATGCCGCCCCCAAGTGGGGCTGTTAACCTTTATCTTACCGAACGGAGCGCCGGACCCGATCGTCGCTGCCCCTAGCCGCGTGCCGCCGGTTGCCCCAAGTTAATTTCAGCCAACACCTCCGAAAGCGCAACCCGCCATGAGGGTTGGGGGATTCCGAATTCCCGATGAATCCGGGTGCAATCGAGGACGGAATTGGCCGGCCGGACCGCAGGGGTCGGGTATTCGGCGGTTGCGATCGGCGAGAGCTTCGGCACGGGAACAAATCCCGCGCCGTCCAGGATGGCGCGGGCGAACCCGTACCAGGTTGTGGGCTCGGCACTGGTGAAATGAAACGTGCCCCACGCGCCGCGACCTTCCGATCGCGCGACGACGATATCGCGTAGCGCCAGCGCTATGTCGCGCGCCGACGTCGGAGCGCCATGCTGATCTGCCACAACGCGAAGTTCGGGCCGCTCCGCGCCGAGGCGCAACATCGTTTTCACAAAATTCGCCCCATGACCGGCGAAGACCCAGGATGTCCGGACGATCACATGTCGCGCCAGCGCGGCGCGAATGCCGGCCTCTCCGGCTTCCTTGGTCCGGCCATAGATGGAAGCGGGATGGGTCTCGTCGCCTTCGACATAGGCGCCTGGCTTGCTTCCGTCGAAAACATAATCCGTGGAAATATGCAGAAGCGCGGCACCAACCCGGTCACAGACGCGCGCCATTTCCCGTGGTGCGTCACCATTGACGGTCATCGCGAGTTCCGGCTCCGATTCGGCCCTGTCGACCGCCGTATAGGCCGCCGCGTTGATCACCACGTCGGGCGCAAGTCGCTCCACCGCCGAGGCAATGGTGGTGGGATCGGAGAAATCGCATGCGTCGCGAGCGAGCTGGACGACTTCCATCTGCTCGGGCCAAGCCAGCCGCGACAGCTCACGACTGACTTGACCGGATTTGCCGAAAATCAGCACGCGCAATAGCAAGTTCCCCTTGGGTCCGAGCGATCGATACATTTGACGGTAACTTCAAACTCGCGCCCGAAAGCCCGACTCTAAACGACCTTCTCCGGCTGCGGGCGGACAGTTCCGTCGGCAACCTCCAGAATATCTACACCAAACCGATCCCGAAGCACCACGGCCAGCTTCTGAAGGGCCCCGAGCCTGAGCACTGACGATTTCGGATAGTTGTTCGTCGCGGCGTTCACAGCCTCTCGCAGCCGTTCCGCGTTTGCGGCGAAGCTCAACTCCGACCTGAAATACGCAGTACGCTTGTTGCGGTCGACTGCAAGATTGAACCGACCGTCGAGGACTCCGTCCAACGCGGACTGCAACTCTGAATCGGTATCGACCGGGATCACTATGCCGGACGAAATCAAATCCGCAAGAGGCGCGACGCGGCTTGCGAGAACGGGCAGACCCATAGCAAGCGCTTCGCCCATTTTTGCCGGACTCTGAAACGCGGAAATTGCCGACGAAGTGTCCTGAAGAAGACAAATCGCATCGGCACACTGGATCAGGTCCGGCAGACGACCGTAGGGTTGCAAACCAAACAGTCTAATGAGCGCGGGATTTTGCCTGGCAATTGTGGCCATGGAGTCATCGCTTGCGTCAAAGCCCATTACGCACATCGTCAAGTCGGGATCGGCACGCCGAACGATTGCGTCGGCTACGCGCGCAAGGCCCTTGTGGCCGCGCGGGGTTCCCAGGAAAAAGACGACCTTTTCCTGCTCTCGAATGCCCAACGAACGTCGGGTTTCCCGGCGCACAATTTCGTCGGGCATGAATTTGCTTTCGTCACGGGCGTGCCGCAACACGATCGCATCAAACCGGCTTCCCAATGCTTCATTTGAAACGGTTATCGCATCGGCATAATGGGCAAGCGTGTCGCAGAATCGCGTCCATATCTCGGCTGCGGGATTGTCGATTTCCGGTGTGCCGCCCTGCAATGCGTCCGTCAGTCGATCGAGCGCCAATGGCGTCTGATTCTGCAGAAATGCAAGCTCAAGATCGTCGATATCGAGGACAAGAGGGCACTTGCTCCGCGCACTCAAGACCATTCCAAGCAGTAGGCTGGGTAAGCGAGGCTTGCTGACATAGACGACGTCGTAAGGCTCGGTCGCTGGAAGGTCGCGTATTGCGGAAAGGTAAGTCGCCATGTCCCGCGCGACGAAGCCGCGAATGGGCACTGCGATGTCACGCATCGGAGGCCACAAATCCACGCCGTGCCGCGGAACCAGGGTGCCCAGCAACTCCACATCATAATCCTGTGACGCCAGCTCGGCGATGGAATGAGCCCGTCCCAGGGCGTTGTGACCCAAACTCCAACACACCACGGCCATTCTGGGCTTGCCGCGCGATCGTTTGGCGATCGCCGATTTCGGATTAAGAAGCTCCATGGCCGAACCCGCTACCGGCGATCGCTGCGTCCCAATCGCACCGGCACGCGGCATTCCTCCCCGCTTGGGCTCGGGGGCTTGGTGCGCCGGCGCAATCTTCGGCCGGTTCTCGGTCGAAACCTCGTATAACATGGCGGACGCGAGTTCCAGGAACTCGCATTCCCTGCTCAGCTGGATGCAGAAAAATACGTCGAGCTGCGCATCGATCCGCGGCGTCTTTATCTCGGTCGAATAGGTCCTGAAGGAATTCCCGTCGGCAATCGCGCCAAAAATCCTCGAAATGACCTCGGGCTTGTGGGACGCATTCATCGACACCAGATAAACCCCATCGATCAGCGAATTCATCTCTTCGCGGCCGGAACCCCGCAATGTCACTTCTGCCTGAAAAGAGCGGGCCGCGATCGCTGCCGGGTCGACTGGCGAGAGCAGGCGCAAGGCCCGCGCCGCACGATCGATCGCAATTCGCAATCCTCGCCCGTTTTCCGATTGAGCCACGGAAAATGCGAACTCATGCGAACTTCCGAGAAAATCGACAAACCAATGCGGAGCGACCAAGCCCATTCTCGCCAGCGAATTGACGCTGGGTAATACGTCCCTGAAGTGTTCGTTGGCGATCGGACGGCCTTGCACCGATGCCGTTCGCGTTGGAATGAGTCCATCGCCGTTCAGGACGCGAATTGGCAGACGCCCGAAGCCTGCGATCTCCTGCGCGTCCCGCGCAGAGCCTTCGTCCGTCGAAGCATTCGAGCGGCTAAAGCCAATCTTGTGCGGCTTTAACCAGTTTCGTCCGCGCGCAATGCATATTTGCGGTATGCCGCTCCGGTAGCATTGAATCGCGAAGTTCAACGCGGCGCGAGGCGTCAGCAGATCGATCGCCGGAATATTTTCAACATCGCCCGGCCGAAATATCATCCCTTCCAAGCCCAACTGGTTTACCAGACAGGTCTGCCCGACGGCTTCGTCGGATTTGTAAACAAGTCTCGATGCCGCCAGCCCGTCGAAAAAATCGGAATAGATCACCCCTTCCACGCCAACGATTTTTCGTTCCACGGCGATATCGTCATAGGCAGCGATCATTCTGCGGATATAGCCTGCGGGGTAGACGACGCCTTCCCTCATGATCAGGCAGTAATCGCCCCGACCCAATCGCGATGCATCCAGGTCGCCGCCTGGCATCAGCCTGAGATTCTTAACCCGGTCCATCCAGGGTTCCCGCATCGACCCTTTCTTCCAGATCAGATTGATAACATCGACGCTTTCGCCAATGCCGGTGACGGCGTCGGCGAGAGTCGACGCATGTCCTTCAGGCGCAACAAGCCAGGCGACGATCAAATGCCGGCTCCGCTCACCGAGGCGATGGGGCTCGGCTCGACTATGTTCCCGGTTTCGCCGATCGCGGCCACGACATCGACCTCGGGCATAATTTTGGCGCCGAGAAGCCTTTGGCGCACGGTGAGCTCGGAGAGCCGCCGCCTTGCAGGCCCGCGATAGCCATTTTCCAATCCCTCGCCGCCGGCTTGGCGGGTGAGGGAACCATCCGACCATAGACCGAGGATCAGAGGCTGCTTCATCTGGTAAATCGCGCTGTCGCCTTCGCTGTTCCGAATTCGCTCTTTCAATTCCGTATCTCCGCCGAAACGCACGGATCGATATGGGCCGTAGCGTGCAAAAACCTCTTTTGGCGCCATGATCGAAACAAGTGCATTTCGCAATGCCGACTGGTCCTTGAAGAATACGAACTCGCCACTCGGTCGAACTCGCACCCAGCGCGCAATCACGGCGCGAGCCTTCTGCTCCAGGAGCCGAGCGACTTGCAGTCTGATCCGTGAAGGCAGTGCAAGATCGTCCGCATCGTGGAACGTGATATATTCGCCCTGCGCTACCTTCAAGAGCGCATTTCGGATGTTATAGGGTCCTTGATTGCTGTCCGACCGGAAGATGCGGACCCGTTCGTCCTCTCCCGCTTCCGTTTGGACTGCGGCCAACGTTCCGTCCTCGCTGCCGTCGTCGCATATCAGAAGCTCGATATTTCCATATTCCTGTTGCAATAGGGAACGCACGGCGTAGCGCACGGTTTTTTCCGCGTTGTAAGCCGCCATGATGACCGAAACGCGGGGGCCATCCGACTGCAGCGAGCCACGATGAAACCGGATCTTATCGAGGATGTTATCCCCGAAAGTCACCGACGTCGCATGGCCGACATCGAATCGAGCAAGGTATTTGTTCAGATATTTGCAATATAGCGCCTCGGATTGCTCCAGTTCCGCGTTACACAGCAACAGATAATTTTGCGGTTCCTGAGCGAACAGACTTTTCCTCGATTTGAACAACGAGGTTATCAACCCCGCATTGTCGCCCTTCATACGCGACAGTGAAAAAGCGTCCAACCGCCCGGACGGAAGCACGAAATCCGCCGCGTCGCGCTCATGCCCATTGCCGAGCATGCGTGCGTGCGTGACAAGCTTGTCGTCGCGCAGCGGCGTATGCGCCTTCGTCTCCAATAGATCGCGCGCAGAATCCAGATCGCCCACCGACGTGAGCGCTTCCACGAGCGGAACGAGCATCGCTTGCCTGCTCGGTGGGTCAATTTGCGGCCAGGTCGCCAGCGCGTATTGCGTCAGCCTTTCGGCAGTCTCGTAACACTCCATACTTACGGCGAAGGCAAGTGCCTCCGTCAACCACGCGGAAGCGTTCGATTTTCCACTTAGTGTCAAATCGTCATTGAGTTTACGCAGCCTGAGTTGAGAGCGGCTCTTTGCCGCTTGCGGCAAGCCATCCTTCGAGGCGCTCGGCTCGACATTTGTCGATCCCAGCTGGGCTCTCTTTGCCAACGCACCCATTTTCGAAGAAACGCGTCGCAAGCCGCGTCGCGTGAGATCGGCGCCCATCTTCAAGTGGCGGCGATCGAATGTACCGACTTTGCCGGCGACCCGGGCGATGAGATTCATTCTGCTAAGTCGAGGATCCGGCGTCGATCCCGCAATTGCCACCGTCACGCCGGAGTCGGGATTGGGGTCAGCCGAGTCCAGCCGCGTGCGGAATTCGCCGAACTCCACCACGCCACGGCCGGCCAACCGGATCGCGACAGTGTAAGAGGCGACGTCGCGCGCAAGGGTCAGCGCACCCTGAAACCGTTCGCGCGCATGACGCAGTGTCGCCTGCCGAAGACGTGCCCCCTTTGAATCGTATTGAATGATATAAAGCGTGAGGCTTGGGTTGCCGCGGACAATGCGGGCTGCCAATTCGACCGCCAGCTGGCGCTCGCGCGCAAACTTGAGAGCTGATCGCCCCGGTCCCCACTGGAAACCGGTGTTATTCCCCTGCTCGACAACGTAGCCTGCGCTGCCGACGTCGGTCGCGAATTCCAGGGTGGCAGAAGTGCCCGCAACCAAATTCGCGTCTCCGACGCGTCGCAGAAACGACAGATCGAATGTCACGACCCCTTCTTCCGAGTCCTCGAAAAACTGGGGCAACTGAAATAGCATTGGACAAAACACTCCCGCGATCACGACGCTCCTCGCCGGATTCGAGGTCGTGCCGGCGAGCGTCCATGTCTCCAAGCTCTCTGTCTAACATGAAGGGCCCGGAAAGCGCATCGGCGATTTGGTCAATTCGGAGCCAAATCCATGTAACTCCTTGTGTTAATCCCAACCCAGTGGTCGAAGATGCTTCCCAGATCGAGCGCGACACCCCCGCGCATTTTTGCCAGATCGACGAGCCGCTTGCCGAGGTAGCCTGCGCCCACAAGAACCAAACGATTGCGCGGAAGTTCACCGAGAGCTTCCGCCACTTCTTCAATGACTTCCGGCAAGGTCCGCGACGTATCGGGCCTTTCGCGAAGCTGCGGAATGGTCGCATGACGCGGAGGCACGATGATGTTGCCCGCGACACGCGCGCCGAACTTCCGCTCTATGCAATCCGCCAGCCCGGGATGACAGGATATCAGAACAACCTCGCCTGCACGCTCGAAGAGTTCGGGATAGAGATCCCAACGGGAAAGATCCTGGTGCAAATGGCACGACGTAAATCGCCGCAAATCGGAATGAGGTGGCCGAAAGCGTTCGATATTCTCGAACGTATACAGAATCGAGCGTAGTCCTCTCCCTGTCCTTCCGCCTTCGAGGTCATCGTCCTCCGAGAGCTTCACGTCCCGCAGGATCCGCGAAACGGTGGGAATGCCGATGCAATCGGCATTCCAGATTGCGGCAGAAACCTGTTCGGAAATTCTGGCCCTGTCGGACGTCCCGAGTTCCGCCCCCCACCACGCGCGTTCGCGATCGGCCGCGTCGTCCAGCGCCAATGCGGAGAGGTGCGGCTCGTAAGGAAGGCAACTGCTCTCTCCGTCGCCGACCCGGATAAATGAAAAGGTATCGCCATTCGCCAACCGGTCGAGAGCCAGCGAAACGAATTCGCGACATTGAGCTTCCGATATATCAGTATCGAACAGCGCCAGGGGGGTGGATGACGCAAGAGCGCCTTCCAGCGCAACGACCCGACGCAAAATCGATTTCGGCTTCGATTTTACGGGCGACCGCTCCAGCATCGTGAGAAATCGCTCGCCGGGGCCGCGCGCGTTCTCGTCATGCGCGGCCATGCGTTCACGGCGGAAATGCGCGAATATCAGTCTGCTGAGCCGGACTGCCGCAATCCTGTAGTCCGGTTTGCCGCGCAGGCTGCGCATATATCGCCTGATAATGAGACGAACACTTGCGGAGTCCTCTCGCCCTGAATGGCTATTCGCCAATCCGATCACGAAATTGCTGTCGTGCGACCGCGTGCGCCTGCTCTCGATCAAAGTGCGGACACCCGCCTCGGCTATTTCAAACCTGCCAGCTTTCAGCGCGGCGTGAATGGTCTTGCGGACAAAATCCGTGTCGGCGGGAAACCGCGCAGCAGCCTCAGCCCAAAAATCCGTATGGTCCTGGTGAGGCTGCAGATGCACCAAAATCTCACCCCGCAAATGCGCTCCGCGCCGTGGGTCGATTCTGGCAAGCCTGTCGGCAAGTTCGCTTGCCTTCGAAACGTTTCCGGCCGCCAGAAGCTCGCGCCCTCGCCGTCGCAACGACATAGGGGTCTGCGGAATACGGCCGATAATCTCCTTCCATCCGGACAAAACCACCGCGGCGACGCTCCAGTAATTGTGTCGGGCCCAACATCGCTCCGGCCGGAAACTTTCAGGCGTTCCGGCGTTTCAGTCAACGCGAAAGCCGATTCCGCATGAACAACGCGCTATATCTCGATCTACGCGCTGAATTCGGAAAGTCCTTGACCCTCCAGCCAAAAGGTTACCGCAACGCCCAACCCTTCGCCGGCGCGCAACCGCGAAGCAGAAGCCTGCAGCCGCCTTCCGGCCTCGGTTCGCCGATGTCGTCGGCTAAACTTTGCGATGGTCTCTGACGTTGGACGCGAGCAGATGAATGATCATAAAGAGGACCGATGCCACCAGCAAAATTCCGGCTTCGTCGAGATATGCATCGGGCACCGCCGTGTCGTTCGGCTCTGTCGCATTGGAGACTGGAATCAAGAAGACAACCTGCTGGCTGGCCATGCTTTCGGCCGAAGCCATCGCTTGCTCCGCGGACGACAACTCTGCTTCCGCAACCGGACGATCGATAGCCTGCGCCGTTTCGACGGCGTTCCACGCAAACGTCAACTGGTCCTTGGCGTATTTGATCGTTGCATCCTGCATTGTCTTGGTCAGCATGGTCACGAAGTCGGTCGATGCTGCCAGAACCGCCTTGTTTATGGCTTGCGCGCGCTTCGAATCCCAATCCAGCACATTGACCGTAATGAGCAGAGTCGTGGGATCCTGCGTAACGGTTACCATTTGCTGATAGAACGCCAGAAAATTCTCATCGCTGGCGCCGGGTGCCAGGCGCCAGAACAGACTGTGCGACGGCGTAGAATACAGGCTGCGCAAATGAAATTTTTTGTCGAGAATTCTCAGCATCTCGGGCGATTCGATGTACGCCATCACTTCGCCGCTTTCCGTCGAGCCGCCCGTGCTTCCGAGCAGACTGCTGCCTGCCAGAGAGCTTAGGCTGGTACTCATCGACGAGGAATTCTGCAGATTGACGATTGCGATCGATTCGTAGAAGGAATCTGCAAAGAAATAGAAATAGATTATGCCCACCAAACCGATGATCGGCACAACGTTCCAAAACGTGAAAATGCCCAGCAACCGGTCGAACCAATCCCAGGACAGCAGCGCCTTCGCCCCGGATTTCGTTCCGCGCGCCGTCTCCGGCACGGAATCGTCAACGGTGCTCCCGATAGAGGTCGGCAGCTGTCCCAGCGTGGTCGGTCCGGCAGATGGCACTTTAATCTCCCTCTTGCTCAGATAGTGCTACCAGAAAAAAGGCGCTCCAATCAACGATTTGCGTCTTATTCATCCGGCCGGGGGTAAACGCCGCCCTCGACCTTTGAAGAACGGAGCCGAGGCGCTTCCGCCGAAGCTCCCCAGCAGCCGACATGCTAGAGTGTCGATCGGATGCTCAACTCGCCCAAATACCATCGCTGCGTTGCGCAACCCGGCGGAGATGGCATATTCGCCTCTCGCGGCCTTTTCGTTCATTTCGACCAAACCCGGCCACACTGCGTCAGGGGTTGCTAGATGCCCACCTCGAGCACGAATTCCTCTTCCGCCGGTTCCGGGCCGGCATCCGGGATATCGGAATCCTCCTCGGTGCCCTTGGCAACAAGCGACTTGAAGTGCGCAAAGCCTTCCTCCGCGTTCTGAAACTGCGTCAGCTCCGAGTTTTCCAGGACGAATACCGTGTCGCAAACGTCGGCCACTTCTTTGGGATTGCTTGTCGCGACGACGATCGCTCGCGGTGCGGTTATGGCCTTGACGATCTCAATCGCCTTTGGCTTGAACTCCTTGTCGACGCCCGCGACACGTTCGTCAAAAAGGCAGACATCGAAGCCGAGTCCGACACCCAACGCGAAGGCGAGCCGCTGCCTGACATGACGCGGACATTGGGCTAGTCTGACGTTCAAGAATTCCGATATATCGACAAGCTCGGCCAACTTGCTGATAACCCCGTCGTCGTCGATACCGTAGAGCCTCATAATGAAGTTCATATTTGCGGCAACGCTCGAATACGCGACGAGAAAATCGGCCATCGGGATCGGCCACGAAACGCTCGAGGTCCGATCGATGGTGCCCGCGTCCGCATAGTCCGTGCCGCAGATCAGGCGAAGCAAAGTGGTCTTTCCCGACTTTGGCAATCCCAGTACGGCGATTCGCGCTCCCGCCTCGATCCGAAAATCGACGTCTTTGAACAAAGCGCGCGCATCCATGCCACGGTGTACAATCTTGCCGACGTGACGAAGTTCGATACTCACGCCGGAACCCGTAACCGAACGTAACGTTCCAACAAGAGGCCGAAAATCAGCAAGCCGAACGTGCAGGCTAGGACATATATCGGTTTGCCGACTGGCGTCTGATAAGAATTGAACCAGTAGGTGCGCATCAACTCGGAAACATGGAGCATGGGATTCCAGGTCAGATATCCCCAATACAATGCCGGTATCGACGTGATAGTGAAATAGACTCCGGAGCCGATAAGGCCGAAACGCCAAACGACGGCGAGTAATTTCAGCGTCGGCGGAAATACCCGTGCCAAGGGCATGATGATCATCCCGAAAGCGATCCCGAGTATCCAGCTCAAAAGATATATCAGTACCAAGCCCGCCATCGATCGCGGTAACCCTCCGTGTTCAAAATAATCGGAGCCAATGAGCGCGACGAAGAATATCGAGCCATAGGTGCAAAGAACCGTTATCGCCTTGGCAAGCATGAGGTCGATCGGCGTCACCTGCGGAAGCAACAACATCTTCTTCCTCTGGGAAACGATCAAAAACATACCGCTGGCCGTGTGGTGGAACGTGAACCAAGGTATCGCACCGAGAAGTATAAACAGCACCGGCGGCATGTCGGGTGGGCTGAGTGCGTGAATAAACACCTTCAGGACGGTGAGAGCCGTTACGGATATGCATACTTCAGCCAGGGCCCAGGCGTAGCCGTAAACGTAGCTGGAGTTCGACGACTGCATTTCGCGAACCGTGAGCGCCTTGACGACCCTTAGATGCGCCGCAAAAGCGTCGCCCACGCTGTGGGTTAATTCACTTGCCGATTCCAAGGCTTGCATGCTCCGCTGCATGAATGACCGTTCCGGACGGGACCTTGCCACCCGGTTGCGCAGTATACAAACCTCCCATGAAAATCAGGCCATTACAATCCGCTCGCGACCGCTCTTGACGCATCGAGTTGCGTTTCGCGTGTCTACGATCAAATCCATCGACGCCACAAGCGCGTCGTAATCGACCGCATCGTGATCGGTCACAATCAAGGCGGCATCGAACTGCCCCGCGAATCGCGACGGCTCCCACGCGATCGATTTCCGACCCGAAAATTCCTTGTATTCGCGCGTCGGCGGAATTTCGGGCACCCATGGATCGAAGTACCCAACCTCGCTGCCGCGGTCTTCCAAGAGACTCATGATCGCCAATGCCGGGCTTTCGCGCATATCGTCGACGTTTTTCTTGTAAGCCATGCCCAACAGGAGAATGCGAGCGCCGCTGATGCTGCGCCGTTTGCGCGTGGATAAAACGCTGGCGACCATATTGACGACTTTACTCGGCTCCGCCGTATTGATCTCGCCGGCCAATTCGATGAAACGGGTCGGAACGTCGAATTCGCGCGCCTTCCAGCTCAAATAGAAGGGGTCGATCGGAATGCAATGCCCGCCCAACCCGGGTCCGGGATAGAACGGCATGAAGCCAAAGGGCTTCGTCGATGCGGCGTCGATCACCTCCCAGATGTTGATGCCCATCTTTGCGTAGACATGCTTCAGTTCGTTGACCAGCGCGATATTGACCGAGCGAAATATGTTTTCCGTAAGTTTGACCGCCTCGGCCGTCGCCATCGAGGATACGGGGACCACCTCGTCGACGATCGAGCGGTAGAATGCCTCCGCAAGAATCCGGCTTGCGGCGTCGTCCGCGCCTACGACCTTGGGGATGCTCTTGGTATCGTATATTCGGTTGCCGGGATCCTCGCGTTCGGGCGAAAAAGCGAGGAATACGTCGCGGCCTATTTTCAGTCCCGTTGCTTCGAGGATGGGTGCGAGGATTTCCGCCGTGGTACCGGGGTAAGAAGTGGACTCCAAACAGATGAGCTGCCCGGCGCGCAACGTCCGTCTCACATATTCCGCCGTGTTTTTTACAAAGGATAAGTCCGGCTCCCGGTTCTTGCTGAGCGGGGTGGGTACGCAAATGACGATGACATCGGCGTATGCCAGTTCGCCGAAATTGGTCGTCGCGCGAAATCGTTTGCTGGCGCGCATAGCGGCCGTCTGGTCATCGGAGACCGTGCGCAAGGTCGAACGGCCCTGATTGAGGGCCGCGACCCGCTGCGCATCGATATCGAAGCCGACGACGTGGCAGCCTTTGCTGTTCGCTGCCAGGGCCAATGGCTGCCCGACATAGCCCAGGCCGATAACGCCGATAAGCGCCTGACGCGCCCGGATTCGGGCAATACAATGCTCAAGGCTTGTCGCGTGCGGATCGGATGTCGCGGCACCTTCGAACGGCATCTCTTAACCCCGGATCATCCTGCAGCGACTCGCGAAGCAAGAAACGTGCCGAACCGTGCTTTGCCCGCCATACCGGCAGGACCGCGGGCGCGCCGCGTAAATCCAGCATAGGCCTGCCGAGCGATGAGAGGTAGATTAAAGCATTGGCGCAAAGCCTCAAGAAGCAGTCGCGATTTGCCGTTTTTTGCTGTGATCGAATGCACCTCGAACCCAGGGCAGCCGACTTAGAGCAGCCGCAGGGTTCCATTTTCGCGAACATATCGTTCCCCGGTCCGAGGACACACCAAATCGTCGCCAAGCCTCTCGCCACTGCGGCCGACCCACCCCAGCAAACGGGCGGGACAACCGACAACGAGCGCATGGGGGGCGACATCCCTTGTCACGACTGCGCCCGCGCCGATCATCGCGTATTCGCCGATGATGCATCCGCATACAATGGTGGCGTTGGCGCCAATGGTGGCGCCGCGTTTTACGAGCGTTGGCCGGAACTCGCTCTTGCGTTCCACAAAGGCGCGCGGATTGCGCACATTCGTGAACACAGCACTGGGGCCGCAGAACACATCGTCCTCGATCGTCACGCCCTTATAGATCGAGACGTTGTTTTGAATTTTGCAGCCGTCCCCGATCGTCACGTCGGGGCCGACCGCCACGTTCTGCCCCAATACGCATTTTTCGCCGATCACGCTGCCGGTCATCACGTGGCAGAAATGCCAGATTCTCGTGCCGTCGCCGATGACCGCCCCCTCATCGATCACCGCACTTCGATGGGCCGAGTAAGTCGTCGTCATTCGCACGCCCCCTTGTGAATTGCGATTGTGTCGCCGCGCTGCAGGATCAGCGCGACTCGGGAATTTTCCGGCTCCCACACTCGATCCCCGCCGGCATGAAGGATGGCACGGCTCATGTCGACGCACTCGAAGAGGCACCGCCTGCAAATCCACCCGCGCCAGGCTGCACGCGCGTCGAATTGGACATGGACAGCGACCGGGCGTTTTGTTTCAACGAATCATATAGCGCAATCAACGCCGGGGCATACGCCTCTTCCCACGAATCGTCGTTTATAAAGCGACGGCATCCGTCGCGCGCCTCGCGGAACTGCTCTTCCGTTAGAGAGCCGACCGTTTCGGCAAGCGTGGCGGGCGTCCAGTCCGGAGGGAAAATCCAGCCGCACCGATATTTTTCGACCACCCGCCGAAGTTCGGGAAAGGGTTGAACGATCAGGGGCACGCCGGCGCTGGGAAATTCCCATAGCTTGTTCGGCGTGCAAAACCAGTGATTGAGCACGTCTCCCTCATAGGGAATGATCCCCAAGGCCGCTCCGGCGGTCCAGTGCAACACCTCCGCACGCGGAGCACCGGGGATGAATCTGATCCGGGGTAAATTGCCGACAGGGTCGCCATCGATTCGTGGACGGCACCGTGGTTCTTCGGCGACAGCGATGCTGCGGAGTTTGTCCTCCAGCGGACCCCACCCCATCATCACCAGCGTCCATCCCTGCGGCAGATAGCCAGCGGACCGCACCAAAGCCTCGAGGCCTCGCCGCGCCGTGAACCCTCCCTGATAGAGCAGTATTTTTTCAGATCGGGGCAGCTCCGCCGCATGATGAAGCCGTCCGTCATAGTCCCAATCGGGAAACCGCGCGGCTGCGTTTCGAATGACCACGGCAGGGCTCAATTCGGGATGGGTGAAACGATAATAGCGCGCAATGCTCTCATTGACGGTAATGAAGCGGTCGACGACGGGTAGATACTGACGATGAAGCAGGATGTAATAATCGACGACCCCGCGTCGCCTGACCGCGGCTTCCGCATAAATCTCATGCGCATCGTAGACGATCGGGATGCCCGCGGCCCGCTTGACGCGAGCGGCGATCGGAAGGGCGGTGCAGTCATGGGCATGGATAACATCGGGTCGTAAATCGATCGCAAGCTTCGCCATTTGGCGGGCGCGCTCCTGCGACAGCGCGAATTGTGAGAATCGCCTGCCGAGAAACGCCAGCGGAACGGCGAAAGCATTGACCAACCCGGGGGGCACCCATTGGGGTATCCAGCTGCGCGGCGCCGGAAATCGCTCCGCTTGATCGCTTTCGGAAATTGCATCGCCATTGCGCAGCATCGCGCTTCGCACGCTCTGCGCTCGTGTCGCGGCTCTGCGGCGGAGAACGACGGCGGCTCGCCAGGCAATCGCAAGCACGACGACCAATACCGCGCATGCGACACCCGTCCGCAATTGATCCCGCTGCGTTGCGAACATCACCCATGCGAGCACCTTGGCCACCGCCAAGAATGCAGCGCCGCAAAAAGCAAGAATGAATGCGGCCCATGGGCTCGCGCGGATAATGAGCCTTCGGCGGGCTTCGGCACGCCAGTTCACACGAAACAGTCTTACACCGTCCGGCAACACTTCGACGGGGACGTCGGCGGTCCCGGGAGTGATACCAACGACAGAGACCTGGTGGCCGGCAGCCTGCAACGTCTGCGCCTCGCGCAGCACCCGATTGTCCGTTGTAAGGTTGTTGCAGACAACCATGCAGATGTTCATCGCTGCCCATGTCTCCGGCTTCGAACGGATCGAAAGGACCGTCAAACTTCGAGGGCCGCACGTGCTCGGCGGCGGTCCAAATCGGACCCTGACTCCTCGTCGGCCCAAACGGCCACAATCCTGCCTATGGTTCGCCCATACGCAGGTCGATCATAATCATTCCCAGTCGACCGAGGAAAAACGATCGGATTGCGACGAACGACCCGTCAAACAGATTCGGGCTTACCGGACTTGAGCGATCTTGTCGCGGCATCAAGAACGGAAAGAACGCCCAGCGCCTCGATCGCGTCCGTACGGGGCGAATTTCCCGTAAGAATGGACTCCAGAAAATGGGAGCATTCTTCGCGTAGGGGCTCCTGCCGGGCGACCAGAACGCGCTCGCCGTCAACGCGCTTCTTCCAGGGGCGAGAATTGCCCGGCTTGGTCTGGCGGTCGTAGATCGTCAGGCGGTCATCCCACTCGGCGCCATCATCGAATACAACCGACGCTTTGCTGCCCAGCACCGTGAGCCTCTGCTCCTTGTAGGGGTTCAGCCAGGATACGTGGACTTGCGTCCTCAGGCCGCTGCCGAATTCCATGTGGATGCTGGCGATGTCCGCGATCTCGGGATCGAGGATGCTGGACGCTTCGACGGAAACCCGTCTGGGAAGCTCTCCCAGAACTGCCAGGATCACGGATATGTCGTGAGGCGCGAGAGACCAGATGACGTTTTCTTCCTTCCGGATCCGACCGACATGGAGACGATTGCAGGAGATGTGCTTGACCTCTCCCAAATGGCCGCCGTGAACCAGATCGAACAGCTTCCGAACCAGAGGATGGTATTGCAAAAGATGGCCAACCATCAGAATGCGGCGCTCGTTCCGGGCGAGATGCGCCAGCGCATGGCCCTCCGAAGCCGTCAGGGCCAGCGGTTTCTCGACAAATACATGCTTGCCGGCCCGCAGCGCGGCTCCGGCGTGCTTAACATGCAGCACTGCCGGCGAAGCCACCGCGACGCCATCATACGACCCGTCATCCAGAATCTGTCCGAGGGTCCGAGCCGGGACACCGTATTTGCGCGAAATCTCTTGGGCGACATCGTTATTAATATCGCAAACGGCAGACAAAGCCCCGAGTTCGGACAGATTGCGGACGATATTCTGTCCCCACGACCCACAACCGACAGCGGCGATCTTCGGGATTTCGGCAAACTTATCGAGAAATGCCGTCCCCATCGAGCCTGCCCCCTTGTGTCGCGTGATTGCCTGCCAAGGCGCTATGTTGCACCATAACAAACTGTATCTCGTTGTCCAAGCTAAGAATCACGAGATCGTGAGGGCTCAAGATACGCGTCGCAGCTTGATCTATGACACCGATTTGGCCCGACTTGGCGCTGAGTATTGTCGGTCCACGGACTTTTTGGGGCTGCGCCCAGCGATTCTGCCGCGACTCTTTTCGGGTCGGCGACACGACTTCCAGCCTGCCCCAGCCAAAACGGGAACAAGCACTCCGCTGAGGTATCGCGGAAGGTCTGTCTGTTCGAGTTTTCAAATTAACCAACGTGTTCTAAGGCAACACCGACTTCCGATCGTGCCATTTCAGCCACAGCGGTACCGAGCATCGCACGCGCGACGGCGACACGGGACGGACCCAATAGCGGAACCTCGAATTATTTCTCGGGCCGCAATATTTCGAGCGTCAACGCGTCCACGTCGGGCCTGAAGTTTTGCACGCTCTTCCAGACGTAGCCGGTCTCCGCGTCCCGCCAGAAATCGTTGGTGAAACGCCAGCCCAATATCTTGGCCTTGCACTTCTCGACGATATGCCTCGTATCGTGCGTCACGCCGATGATGACGATCTGTTCTGCGCCTGCATCGTGTTGGCTGCACTGCGCGAGAACGCCATATTTCCCCATGTCGACCATATCGTAGAGATAATGGTACGGCCCTCCGCGTTCCGGCGGCACCGATTTCGAATCGGGGATGGGACCCTGGAAGCCGTCGAGATTGTGGGTGAACCCGACAGTGTGCGTGATGTGGCCGTCGCGCGTGCCGATCACGACCTGAGTCCCTGCCTGCCAGCGAAGATCGTCGCCGGATGCCGTCGCGAGAACCAGCAGCGCTTCCTGGCCGGAACCCAATCGAACGCCGATCGACGCATAGGGGACGGATGCGGCCTTCTCGCGGGAAACGCTGTCGTCCGAACCACCGAGCAGACCCGTCTGCTGGAGAAGAAGACTTCCCATTCTCACCAAATCGGAATCGCCGTCGACTCCGCCGCACGCCGAAAGGCCGGACGCCACCGCGACAACGATCGTGAAATTCCGTATACCGCGCATCATTTGAACACACTCGGCCATTGACGTTGAAGGTCGCCGTCGCTCGAGGACTGCGTCGTATCGAACAGAGTCGCATCGTTGTCGAGCTCCTGGCCTCCGTCGCGTTGAACCGGTCTCAAATCCACCTCTTCGCTCGTGGTCGTTCCGATCGGCAGAGCCCACTCCAGGGGAATTACGACGCGGATGCCCTTGTCGAAACTACCTTCGCCGAACTCGCTGAACGGCACGTTGGTCAGCGTGAACCACCCGCCGATCAGGACGCCGGTATCGAAGCGCCGATAAATCTCGAACGTCGCGCCGTAATCTCCGGCCAGATAGCGGCCCCCGCGCAATATCGTCGTGATGTTGTCCCAGGGGGTTTCCCAATAGAGCGACACATGGCCTGTCGCCACGTTGTATTTTTGAAAGCCGAAGAGATCGTCGAAGTTGCGCTGGTAAACCTGCCACATATCGACGCCGACAGCCCAGCGCGACCCGAACGGACGATAAAGCACTTCGCCGCCGACACCTCCGAACATGGTCTCGAGATACCCTCCGCTTACACGCGCGTAGACGTCCGGGGCGAGTTTCGAATAGTACGAGAGCATGACGTCGTCGATGCCGGTGGCGCCATATTTCAGATACAGCGTCGCATCGCTGCGCACATGCGGCAGCACGCTGTTGCTGACTCGCGTAATGCTCGCGAAATTGTTCCAGGCGCTGTACGTTGCCTCGTCGTCCAGGACGAGGCCCGGCAACAGCTCCGTGTGCGTGCTGCCGGATATACCGATTCCGATATAGATGGGGTTGTTGGGATCGAAGAGTTCGTCCTGAAGCGCCGGAAATAACGACCAGCTGAATCGGGGAAAGTCCCGACCATTGGCGTAGTCCGTGGACGGGCCGGCGTCCGCGAGCACCGACGATGACCAGATTTCCGCGGGTGTCGCAGTCAGATTGCCCAGAGCGTCGATCTCCGTGCGCGATATCGTGACCGTCGTCAGCGGCATTTGGTCGATGCTTGTCGTAATGCGAAACGCCGTGATTTCCGGCGGCGCGACGCCGGAGAGGGCTCGCAATGTCCGGCTGATCGCTTCGGCATCGCGCAGATAGCGCAGGTTCTCGATCTTGACCTCGAGCATCGTCCCATCGATGACGATGCCCTCCACGACGACGTGTTGAGCCGTGATCGCGTTTCGCAGTTTCCGGATCAAGTCGGGCTGCGAAAGCGTCATGAAAGATTCGACTCGCGCAGCAACAGACTGTGCCTGAACCTGCGGTTGGGTGTTGTCGCAGAACTTGATCGGATTCCAATCGGATCCGACAAAGGCGATTTCCTGCACGCCGACGATCGACCGTCCCTGGCGGGACAACGCCTCGCAAATCGAATTGGGCTCGTGTTTGGGCGTATTATCGATCTGAACGACAAGCGTATGACCGTCGACCCAGTTGTCCGTGACATGCAGTCCGGCATCGCTCAGAGCGCTGCCGATGCTTCGCTCGGTCGCGGCGCTCGACATGGCCGGATCCGCGGGACGTCCATCCGGCGCCGCATCGGGCACGGTGAGATCGACAAAGTGTACGCGCCAGGGCTCGGTTGGCGAAGCAGAATTCACCCCCGAATCGCCGGCCGAGGCCACAATCGGCTTTGTAATCGGCCCGGCAGTGCCGCTGCCGCCGGGATTAGTGAGCCCACCGGAGTTCGACCCGCCGGCCGCGATTTCGATTTGAGTCTGCGCCGCGATCGCATCGGCTTCCGTACGCGCCGTAAACGGCGGAGGCTCGTCGATATGTGCGAGAAAATTCGGCTTGGTCGGGTCCAACGCGACGGAGAGGTTGATCGCCAGCTCCCGCCCGCCCATCCACGCCACTCCGACATCGACGCTCGACCAGAAGCGATAGGACAGCCCGACATTCACCGGAATCGGCGCATAATCGAAATGTTGGACCTGGCTTTCTTCCCGGTAGGCGTAGGTCGAGTACTCGATCTTGAAGGTGAGTCTCGGAATCGGAGTCTGATATTCTATGCCGCCGAAGAGTCCGACGTCGGGCCCACGGAAATAATCCAATGTCGGCGAACCGCCCTCGCCCGTGAACGGAGGGCGAACGCAGAAGCTGACATAAACAGTACATAATGGATTCGTAAACTCGTCCCGCTGCGCGAGCGCGCCCCATCCCAGACCGGCCGTCAGATCGAACGGTCCGACATATTTGGACGCAACCACATATTCGGCGGAATACTGGCCGGTGCCGATGATGTCCTGAAGTCCGACTGCGATCTGCGGCGTGTACTCGGTTTCCTGGAACAACCTGGCTTTAAGGTCGAACTCGCGGGAATACAGCGCGCGCTGATCCGGCGGCGGCAACGCATAGTCTATCGTGTAGCGTATCGTCGTCTCGAGCCACGGCAGCGCCTGGAATGTCAAGGCAATGCGATCGTCCGGCACTTTCAATGAGCCCGTCAAAGACAGATAGCCGTCCGGCATGAACCGGGCGTTGCGCATGTCGAGCAGGCCTACCCCGCCATAATTGGAAGCGGTCGGCAGGAAAGGCTGGTCCACATACGTATAGGTCTGGGCGGATGCGTGGCCTTGCACAAAGGCGGCGGCAGCCGCCGCCAGCAGCCATGTCGCACTTCTGCTCTTGAATAGACGACGCTGTACCAAAAGCCTTCACCCCGTCACGCCGCGACGTACGCGTCACTCACCGTTGGAAAGGCTGAGATCGCCCCGCAGCCCAGATCTTCCCGGCACTAGACTATAGGTACGCGCGATTTGCACGCGTCCAAACACCGGTCGGGAACGCGACAGAGTTCCTGAACTAACGATCGCCGGCGAGCCTCGATCGAATGCTGTTCGATCCGATCCATATTTTGTCCATGTCGATTCGACGGTCCGTCGCAACACGGCGATTCACAGTGCGTGGCTGACCACCCATCGGAACGCAAGGACAACATCCGGAGACTGAAGGTCTCGCCGCGCGCGCCCCATATAGCAACGCCGGCGCAACTCGCCAATGCCCGCGACGACAACGAGGTGCGTCGCTTGCCTGCCCAAAAGCGTTCGGATATGGGCGCATATATGCCTTTCAACTTGCGCGGCCCTAGACGACAAGCGTAAAAATGGGGCAAAGGGTTTGGTCGACAAAAGGGGCTGCCCCGTCGGGCGGGATACATAGCTCATGCCGTTTAGCAGGATTTGGGCTTGCGTCGCCGTATTGGCTGCGTGCCTTCTGGGTTGCGCTTTGCTGTTCAGGCTTAGTCCCGCGGAGGCGCAGACGCTTCCGACCACCAGTACCGTTCAATCCGTTTTGAGTACTCTCGGAGCGCCTAGCACCACCACCACCGTATCGCCTCCGGTGCCCCTGCCTGTGCCCGCGAACGTGACCCCGGTTACGCAGACTTTCACGCCTGCCACGGCCGTCTTTCCGCCGCCCTCCCGCCTCGAGATTCTCTATTCCCAGCGCGCAGGCCAGCCGTTGCAGCAGTTCGGCTACGACACGTTCGGCGTGGGAACGCAGGTGACCATTACCCAGGTCGGCAATGTCCAGGATTCTTACGTGCTGGGACCCGGCGACCAGATTTCCGTCGTGCTGCGCGGCCATGACATGAGTTCCTATGTCGTCCCTGTCGACCGCGACGGGCGAATCATCGTTCCGAACTATCAGCCGGTCATGGCTGCAGGCCGCACCTTCGGTGAGGTCCGCGCGGATTTGGCCGATCAGATCGCGCACGATGCGCTTCAGACGCGCGCTTACATCTCACTTGCGGGCAGCCGCCAGATTTCCGTTCTCGTAACCGGTGAAGTTTACGCGCCGGGCCTGCGCACGATGAGTGGTCTGAACACCCCTCTCGACGCGATTTTGCTCTCCGGCGGTATTCGCAAGACGGGCAGTCTGCGAAATGTGATTCTCGAGCGAGGCGGCCGGCGCCGCATCATCGATCTCTATACCGTCATAGGACACGGCAACCCCGCTTCACTCGGCAATGTCACAGAGGGCGATCACATCATCGTTTCGTCCCTGGGACCGACAGCCGCCGTCATCGGGCTCGTCAAGCGCGCCGGCATTTACGAATTGCCCGCCGGGGCCAGGTCCATCGGCGGTCAAGCGCTGGTTCGCCTTGCAGGCGGCTTCGAAATCGGCGGCGCGATGCGGTTGTCGAAAATCGGCTTGCTGCCGAGCGGCCGTACCGAACTGGTCGTGCTCGGCAACGACGGCGCGGTGGAAAACGGCGAAATTCTCTCGGCCGACCAGATTGAGGCTGCCGCGATCGGACGCGTAACGCTCGTTGGGGCAGTTCAGCTTCCGGGCACGCGCGCTCTCAACGACGCGCCGACCCTGTCGCGCCTGTTTCGCGATTCCGGCGAACTTACCAGCGACGCGTATACGCAATACGGAATCGTCGTTCATCGCGATCCTCGTTCGAATTTCCGGAAACCGGAGGCGTTCTCCCTCAAACGCGTATTCGAAGGCGCGGAAGACAAGAAGCTGGCGAGCAACGACATCGTGTACGTGTTTACAACGGCACAGGTGCAATCGCTGGCCGGATCGGCATTCGCCCAAATCCAGAACAATCAGCAATATGCCAATGTTCCGCCGTCCGTTCTGAACCAGACAGCGCAGAGTCTGAGCACGGTCAATCTGAGCATGCCGTCGCAAGCGGGATGGGCACCGATTGCGACGCCCACGCCGCCAAGCATAACCACTCCCACGACTGTCTCTTCGTCGACGTCGTCTACGACGTCAACGTCTCCGACAACAGGCCCCTCGACCGGCACCCCAACGACGACGCCCGGCGTCACGACGCCACCCGTGCTGAGCGGGCCGCAGCTTGCCCAGATGGCATCGTCGGGACTTAGCCCCAACCAGATAGCGAACCAGGTGCAGTCGCAGATCAGCCCAAGTACGACGCCGGCATTGCCGACGATCGGCACAGGGACGCCGCCGTCGTCGACGGTCACGTCGAGCGGAACGGCCCCGGGCGCGAGCGTGCCTGGCGCCGTACCGCAACCTTCGGCATCGACGCAGTTTCCCGGTTCCCCGACACCCGCAACGGTCGATCCGCGGTTGCAGGCAGCCGTCAACGGCGCCCCCGCGGCCATGAACCCCATTTTGCAGGCCCAGAACGCAACTTCGCAGGCACAATTCGCTGCGTCGGGCGCTCAGATCCAAAGCAACGGCCTGACCTCCAACGCCGGACTCGGCGCGCCGCCACAGGATACGTCGCCAACCGATATCGCAGCGTTCCTCGACATCACGCCCGCCGCGTTGTTCAATCTCGATAGCGAATATCTCGTTTTCGTTTCGGGAGCCGTGCGCGATCCGGGACCATACCTCGCGGAAAGCGGTACTTCGCTCGAGGGCGTCCTGGATGCGGCCGGCGGCGTGCAACGCAGCGCCGATTTGTCCTGGATCGAAGTTACGTCGACCGACATCGACGTCGCGACCGGCACATCGAAGACCGTGCGGACCGCTTATAAGGGAAATGCCGCCGAGTTCGAGAAAGTCTCGCTGCGGCCGCTCGATTCGGTGCGTGTGCGGCAAGTCTTTTCCGATCGCGACAGCGGATTCATCACCATCGCCGGTCAGGTGCGCTATCCCGGCACGTTCGACATCACGCGCGGCGAGCGCATCTCGTCTATCCTCGAGCGCGCCGGCGGCCTTACCGACGAAGCCTATCCGTATGGCGCCGTATTCACGCGCGTAAGCGCGGCCATTCTGGAAGCCGAGGGAAATGCGCGCGAGGCGAGCGAACTCCAGGCCGGCATCGCTGCTCAGACGACCAATCCCAATGTGAACGCCACGGCCATGACCTACCTGCAAACCCTGGTGCAGACGTTGCAGAAACAGCCGGCACTCGGGCGAATCACCGTCACGGCCGATCCGGCAATTCTCAGCGTGAAGGCGAATCTGGACATGACGCTCGAACCCGGCGATTTCATCTATATCCCGAAGCGCCCCTCCACCGTCGCGGTGAGCGGAGAAGTTCTCAACCCCGGCGCATTTCAATATAGGGAAGGCATGAGCGTGGACGACTATCTCCAATTGGCCGGAGGAGCGAACGACGCCGCGGAATCCAGCGAAACGTTCATAATCATGCCTGATGGAACCGCAAGGCCCGCGTCGGGCGGCGTGTTCTCGTTCCTCAGCAGCCAGCCGATCCCGCCAGGCGCGACGATCGTCGTGCCGCCGGACCCGGCCCCCTTCAACACGATGGTGTTCCTGCAGAACGTGTCGCAGGTCTTCAGCCAGCTGGCTCTTGGCGCAGCATCGCTCGCGGTGGTTGCGAAGGGACAGTGATCGCCGGAGCGAGCGGAACGGGCGAAAAATGATTGTGGTGAGGCCATATCCGGCTTCACCGCGCATCGGTTAGGCGCTAGCTTCGGATATCGCATACGACCGCTCTGGAAAATCGGGCCAATTCATTCGCCGCGGGTAGCACATTGGAGCGCAAGCTCTTCGTCCATGTCGGGCCGATGAAGACGGGCACGACTGCGCTACAGAATTTTCTGCGCGATCACGACGGCTCGCTCGTTCTATATCCGAAGACCGGCCAATTCGGCAGCGGCGCGCATCACAACCTCGTTTACAATTTCCTGGGCGATTTCAGCAATTCGAGCACGGTTCGGGAAGACTGCGAGTCTCTGTTTAAACGTATCGTTGCCGAATCGCGCCGATCGAACGCACCGGTCGTTATCAGCTCGGAACTGCTTGTCCTGCAGGGATCCATCGGCAAATTCATCGAGACGCTGCTCGGTTATTTGGACGGCAATTTCGAGGTCGAAATTCTGTATGCCGTCCGGGAGTATTTCGCGCGCGCGGCATCTATTTACAGCCAGACGCTGAAGGATATTCGGTACCTTGAGCGCAGCAGCCCAGACGAATTCATTATCGCACGTGCGCCCATGATAGCCTACGAACCTTCATTGAGCATGCTGGCCAAGACGGGGTTCAAGGTGCATGTCATCAAATACGATCCGGCCTCGCGGTTTGCGTCCCGTTTTCTGGAGCATCTGGGATTTCCGGCCGATCGCATTCCCGCGATTCCGGTACGAAACAGATCTTTGAGCATCAAGGGTATGATCGTGCGCCTTGCGATAAACCGTGCCGTCTCGACCATCGAGCAGCGTCAAGAATTCGTCCCTGTCGTGCAGCAACTCCGCCCGCAATTTGGTCGCTCCCGCTTTATCTTCGGTCATGAGGCAGCGACTACTGCGGAACAGCGGTTTCGTTATGACCGGGTCCTGGTCCATCGGGACTTCGGCGCCGCGGTGCTCCAGCGCAACCTGGCAACCTCGAAAAATGAATTCTGGATCGGCGAGAACGACTTCGAGGAAATCATTTCGACTGACGCGGAAGTTGGCGCCGCTCATGATCGATTTCGCGAGTGTCTGTGGGAATTCGTGCGTTCATCGTCGGTCGAATAGTCGTCAATAAGCCGTTGATTGCCGCGCATGAACCGTGTGCGGCGTCTATCGCGCAACCTGCCACCCGCGGGATTTCATGCATTTGTCGAAAATTCGCTGGCGCTTGATCTTCGCGGCGATGGACTCGATGGCCGCGCAGGCCTGACAGAGCGGCGGCGGCGCCTGTGTGGCCGGCGCCGGATTCGGCAAGACCGTCTGACAGATCGCGCCGTCGATCTGCATGTCCGCGACTGTTCTCCCCCGGTTGGTCGCGTCGCGGTAAGGTTGTTGCGTTGTGCAGCCGGCGACCCATAGCAGGAATAGCGCCACCGTCACCTTGCGCATCCGACGCGCCGCTCCTTGCCATCGATAAAACAGAAAGCCACGGAGTTCCGGCCCTCGTCAATCTCGAGATCGCACTCGAAGGGGCTGTCACCCTCTCGCGTGAGAAAGCACGACCGTCCGAATCTCTTCCAGCATGAGATCGGCGAGCCGCTCGCGACTGAAATCGCGCGCGAGCTTCTTGCATCCCGCACGCAAACGAGACCGCAGAGCCGGATCGTCGCGCAATTGCAGGATTGCGGCCGCAAGTTGACCGGGCTCGCCCGGCTCGACGACGACTCCCGCATCGTAGTGACGCACGACATCGGCGACATGCCCGGAAGCGCTCACGACCATCGGCCGCCCGACAGCCGCGGTCTCGAACACTTTGGACGGCAACGCGGATTCGAACGTCGCCGCCTTCTTCAGCGGAACCACCACAACATCGCTGAGCGCCAGATAGTCGACTGCCTCCGGTCCCGACACCATGCCCAGAAACGTCGTGTTCTCGAGACCGGACCGCCGGGCAAGCGCCTGGAGCTCCTGGCGCCGCGCACCTTCGCCGACAAACAAAAAGTGAACATCTGTGTCCCGCAGGATTTCCGCCGCGGACACGACGACCTCGAGTCCCTGCGCCATTCCATGCGTACCGATATATCCGACAACGAATTTTCCGAGCGGCTTCCATTGCTCGGCAAGTTGATCGCGCTTTTCGCTTCCCTGCACGCGCGCCACGTCCGCGCCGTTGGAAACGACGCCGATTTTATCGGCGGGGACCCCTTTCGCGGCGATGCTGTCGCGCATCGGTTCGCTTATCGTCACGATTCGTGCGGCGCTTCTGTAAAGACTGCCCTCCAGTTTTTCGAGTGCACGGATAACTGGACCATCCTTGATCGCGCCGACGGCAACGATCGATTCGGGCCAAAGGTCGCGCACTTCGAACACCCAGGGCTTGGCTTTGGCGCGCGCAAGAAGACGTCCTGCAAGCCCGGTCAGCAATTGGGGCGAGGTCGCCAGTATGACGTCGGTCTTTTCGAAAAGTCCCGCGATGAACGCGCCGATCGCAAAACTCAGAAAATCCAAACCGCGTAAAACGACATCCTTATTGGGTGCGAGGAAGGACCAAACGCGTATGACCTCGATGCCGTCGATGACTTCACGCTGCCGCAGACGATTGCGGTACGGCGTCTGAATGACGCCGGTGGGAAAATTGGGCACCGTCGTGATGACGGTGACCGAAGCGCCTTGCTGCACCCAACGACGGCAATGCTCGAACGTGCGCTGCGCCGGCGCATTCTGTTCGGGTACGAAATTATCGCTGAGGACGAGAATACGCATCAATGTCTCGGAATCGGTTCATATGTAGAACGTCAAAGAAGCCACGAGTATCCAATTTTGGCACCGGCTGCAGCCGGACGAATCGTGCGGCAGCGAGCCTGGATTTCATAAATCCTCCTTGAGAGATGCGAATACGCGCCCCCGGCGCGAGCCGTTGTCGGCCACATCGTGGGTGATGGGCTGCGTGTATTCGACCGATGCCGAAAGGCCCCAGGACATTCCAAGCCGCACTCCGCCACCGCAGGACTCGCCGACTTCGCTTTGCTCTTCCCCCGACAAGATCGCGCCGCGCTCCCAGACAATGCCCGCGTCATAGAACCCGTAGAGTTGAAAAAGGGTCAGCATTTTGGGTTGGTGTCCGATCAGCGCGAAAGGCGCGAAGCGCAACTCCGTCGAGCCCATAACGCATTCGTCACCCACCAATTCGCTGTCGTCGAACGCTCGACCATATGCCGCCCCGCCATAGCCGCATTGCTCCGACGCAAGCAGGCCTCGCGAGGCCCACTGTCCGTTGAAACTCGTCAGCGAATCGAACGGACCCCAGATGTCCTGCCGCCGTGCCAGATCGAGTACCGCGGTGGTGTACACGCCGCTGCCGCTGGACCGGCTCCGGAGCGGCGAGGTCGATGTCGTCGCGTCGAAAATGGGTAGCCCCTGATTGATCGTGAAGTGCAGATAGGTCGTGCCGGTGTCGGCGTTGGTCATATAGGTCGTCGCGACATTGGCGACGTAGATGCGGTCCTCGGAATCGGGAACATCCAGGACACTTCCGTCCAGATTCTTGGCCGTGAAGCCGACCGAGGTCCACCAACTCTCGGCCCGCGATCGAACGAACGGATGCTCCAGGTTCCAGTTCGCGATCAACGTCGTGCCACGAAAGTTTCCCGCGCCCAACGCCGCAATGGTCGGCAGCGTGTTCGAATAGGAAAACGATTGCGTCGAGCGCGTCCCGTCTCCGTCGACCGGCAGAGATATCAGGCCGGAATAATAGTCGAGCAAGCCGGGCTGGAACGATTGCAAGGTATGGAACTGAATTTCCTCGCCGAAGCCAAAAAGCGAACGCAACGAGACAAATGCGTCGCCGCGATACGAGCCGAGCTCGCGCGAGCCGCGATTGTCGAGAGTGACGGTTCCTTCGGCGACCTGCCGTGCGATGCGCAGGATCAATTGGGTTGCGCCGGCTGCCGCGTTGCGGTCCGGGGACCGATCGAATACGGCCTTGACCGTATATCCGGGGATGTCGTTGGCCAGCAGCAGATAGCGCTCAAGATCGGCCGTCCGCAGCGGCCGGGAATGGAGAAGCTTCCAGCCATAGGCTGCTACGGCCGGCGGCACGATCGGATGCCCGTTCTCGAGCACGATGCGCGCGACGAACCCCTCGATGACCTGGATGCGGACGACGCCGTCCTTAATCTGTTGCGCCGGTACGAGGGCAAAGCAGAGGGCATAGCCCGCCGCCGCATATTTCGCGGTGATCGCGTTGGCGACGCCGTAAAGCTCGGAAAGGCTTATCCGTGTGCCGACAAGATCGCTGTATGTTTCGGCCAACTGTTCCTGGCTTAGGGCCGTCGCACCGACGATCTGGATTTCGGTCACATTGAAAAGGACGCTTTCCGCGCCTGCGGGAGCCTTGGTCGGTGGGGCCGTGGGCACCCGCACGTCCTGGCCGCTGGATTCGGGGATCTGCTGCAAAGGGATGCTGCGCTCGACCGCGCCGGGCTCCGCCGTGGACGGGATCGGAACGCGCTGCGCGAGGCAAGCCGACGCGGAGGCCACAAGAAGGCAAAGACCCGCAAGAACGGCGCGCAACCGGGTTCGCGCGACCGCCGGCGGCGCAGTTGTCACATCCGTGGTCCGCGCCCTGAGATCAACGCCCCTAAACACCAATAGCTCCGCCCGGCCCTGCTGGCACTTTATGCAGTAAGTCCCTCGAATGGCACTATTTTTGAGAAATTCCTCACCCGCCAGGTAAACTCGCGTCCAGACTCGGATACCGCGACAATTTCGACAAATTTCCTCGCTCTCCATTTGATAATGAGCCACAGGTAGTCCAAGCCTGCGCCGGGCGAGCAACCCCGCTTGGGGGGACCAAACTTCCCCTACTTCAGGGCTGCCGGGGCTTCTGCCTAACGAGAGACGATATGAGTGAACCGCACGTCGAAAAAAGCCCGTTTACTGCGGCAGCAGGTACCGTGGGCGACTATACCGACAGGGCTCGCCGGTGGAGTTCTGTGCATGTGCCCGGCGGCGAAAAGACGGTGTGGTTCCTGCTGGCGCTGCTGGTCCTGGTGATCATCGTCTGGGCGATCCGTCCGGCCAACAATGCCCAAAACGCGTCGCGGTTCGGCAACGGCCTTATGCCGGTCGGTGTCGGAGTGGTGACGAGAGGCGACGTTAATGTTTCGCTGGACGCGCTGGGTACCGTCACCCCGCTGGCGACCGTAACGGTTCATCCGGAGCTGACCGGCCAGCTTATGAAGATCGATTTTCAGGAAGGACAGATGGTCAAGGCGGGCGATGTGCTGGCCGAGATCGATCCTCGTCCCTACCAGGCTGCGCTCGACCAGGCCAAGGGCCAACTCGAACGCGACGAAGCGACGCTCGCCAACGCGAAAGTCGATCTTGCGCGCTACGATGCGCTGAACAAAGTGAACGCGGTCGCCGAACAAACCTATGCGACGCAGGTCGCCTTGGTGCGCACGGACACTGGCACCGTCATCGCGGATCAGGCGGCGGTCAAAGCCGCGCAGGTCAACCTTATTTACTGCAAGATCACTTCACCCGTCGCCGGACGCGTCGGCATCCGGCAGGTCGATGTCGGCAATCTCGTTCAGGCTGGCGGCGTGTCTGAAATCGTTGTCGTCACCCAACTGCAACCGATGTCGGTTCTTTTCAATGTCCCCGAGGACAGCGTCAACGATATTATGGGCCAGGTCGGGAAGGGCGCGACGCTCTCCGCGGTAGCCTATGACCGCGCCCAAACGACGAAGCTCGCGACCGGAACGCTCGCGGTCGTCGACAATCAGATCGATCCCACGACGGGAACTGTCAAGCTGCGCGCAATGTTCGACAATTCGCACAACGAACTGTTTCCGCAGCAATTCGTCAATATCCGTTTGCTGGTCAACACATTGCACGGCCAGACGACGGCCCCGGTCGCCGCCATCCAGCGCGGCGCGTCGGGGAATTATGTGTATGCGATCAACCACGACAGCACGGTCAGCATGCGCACTGTGACGCTCGGTCCGACCGACGGTAACAACGTGGCCATCGAAAGCGGTCTGGAACCCGGCGAGAAAGTGGTGATCGACGGCGCCGACCGGCTGCGCGACGGTTCGCCGGTCCTGCTGCCGGGCGCGAAACCGCCGGTCATCGCGACCGATCAAACCGGCACGACCCATCAAAATACTGCCGGACATCATTGGAACGGTGCGAACGGTCATCACCGTCACCACCATCAGGATGGCAGCCAGAACGGAAGCGGCGGCGGCAGCGGATCCGGCGGCGGTCCGTGAGTTCCTGCAAGCTCGTGTGATCGCGACGCAATGAACCCGTCACAACCCTTTATTCTCCGACCGGTCGCGACATCGCTGCTGATGATCGCGATCATGCTTGTGGGCTTTGTCGGCTACGGCTATCTGCCGCTCTCAGCCCTGCCGGAGGTCGACTATCCGACCATCCAGATTCAGACCTTCCTACCCGGCGCGAGCCCCGACGTGATGGCGACGTCCGTGACCGCGCCGCTCGAGCGCCAATTGGGCGAGATGCCCGGCCTCAAGGAAATGACGTCGATCAGCTCCGGCGGCGCATCGGTGGTCACGCTCCAGTTCGACCTCAGCATCAGTCCCGACATCGCGGAGCAGGAAGTCCAGGCATCCATCAATGCGGCTCAAAGCCTCTTGCCGCAAACTCTTCCCGCGCCGCCGGTCTACGCCAAAGTGAACCCGGCCGACGCGCCAGTCCTCACATTGGCGATTTCCGGCAACACATTGCCGCTGATCCAGATCGAAGACTTGGCCGAGACGCGCATTGCGCAAAAAATCTCCCAGCTCGAAGGCGTGGGTCTCGTCTCGATCAATGGCGGACAGCGTCCTGCAGTGCGCATTCAAGCCAATCTTCAAGCGCTGGCGGCTTACGGGCTCAACATCGACGATCTCAGGACGACGATCTCCAACGCCAATACCGACGCACCGAAAGGCAGCTTCGACGGCGCAACGCGCTCCTACACGATCAATGCCAACGACCAGATTCAAAGCGCCGACGATTACAAGAGAATTGTCGTCGCCTACAAAAACGGCAACCCCGTCTATCTCGCCGATGTAGCAAATGTCGTGCAGGGAGCTGAGAACACGACACTTTCGAGCTGGATGAACACGACACCGGCCGTCCTTCTCAACATCCAGCGCCAACCCGGCGCCAACGTCATCGCGGTGGTGGACAGCATCAAGGCCATGCTGCCGCAGATCGAGGCAGGACTTCCGGCGGGCGTCAACGTGACCATACTTACCGACCGCACCAACACGATCCGCGCCTCGGTGTCCGACGTCGAATTCGAGCTGGGGCTGGCCGTCGTGCTCGTCGTGCTCGTGATCTTCCTCTTCCTTCGCAATGTGCCCGCAACCGTGATCCCGAGTCTGTCGGTGCCGCTGTCGATCGTCGGCACATTCGCGATCATGTATCTGCTGGGATTCAGTCTCAACAATCTGTCTCTCATGGCGCTGACCATCGCGGCCGGTTTCGTGGTGGACGATGCCATCGTCATGATCGAAAACATTTCGCGCTACCTCGAAGCCGGCGAGACGCCTCTCCAGGCGGCGCTCAAAGGCGCCGGCGAAATCGGCTTCACCATCGTATCGCTGACCGTTTCGCTCATCGCGGTGTTGATACCGCTCCTGTTCATGAGCGAAGTGGTCGGACGGCTGTTTCGCGAATTCGCCGTGACTCTGGCCGTGACCATTCTCATTTCGGCCGTGGTATCGTTGACTCTGGTGCCGATGCTTTGCGCCAAGCTCCTGCGTCACCGCCACATGGAAACGCAAGGCGCGATCTCCCGCAAATCACAGGAGCTTTTCGATCGCGTCATCGCCGAATATGGCCGCCTGCTGAACTGGGTGCTGGCGCGCCAGCCACTGACGCTTCTGGTGGCGATCGGAACGCTGGCGTTGACCGTGGTGCTCTACATCGTCATCCCGAAGGGCTTCTTTCCGCTTCAGGACACCGGTCTCGTGCAGGGCATCACACAGGCCGGGCCTACGATCTCGTTCGCGTCAATGGCCGAACACCAGCGCGCGCTGGCCGAGGCAATCCTGAAGGATCCCAATGTCGAGAGCGTTTCGTCGTTCATCGGCGTGGATGGGACCAACAACACGCTGAACAGTGGCCGCCTGCTGATCAATCTCGTACCCAAGGATCAGCGCGGAGAAGACATTACCGATGTCATCGCCAATCTGGCGCGCGAAGCGAACACCGTGACGGGAATCTCGCTCTACATGCAGCCCGTGCAGGACCTGACGATCGATTCCACCGTGAGCCGCGCACAGTATCAATTCGTGCTCCAGGCGGCCAAAGGAAGCGATCTGGATACTTGGGTTCCAAAACTGATCGCCCGGCTCAAGCAATCGGCCGTATTGAGACATGTCTCGACCAATTATCTGGACAAAGGTCTCTCCGCAACGGTTGTGATCGATCGCGACACGGCGGCCCGCTTCGGCATCACCGCGGCGACCATCGACAACGCCCTGTACGACGCCTTCGGTCAGCGCATCGTCACGACGATTTTCACGCAGTCGAACCAGTATCGGGTCATCCTCGAAACCAGCCCTGCCCTGCAAAACTCGATTGCCTCGCTTGCCGCTATTTATTTGCCTTCGGCGGCAGGAGGACAGGTTCCGCTCAGTGCAATTGCCAAAACGGTCGAAACGCCCGTGCCGCTCGAGCAGGATCATCTCAGCCAATTTCCGGCGGCATCTATTTCCTTCGATGTTGCGCCGAACGAGTCGCTCGGCGCGGCCGTCGGCGCCGTGACACAAGCCGAACAGGATATCGGTCTTCCGGCGAGCCTGAACACCGATTTCGAGGGCGCGGCACTCGCTTTTCAATCGGCTCTCGGCAACGAGTTGCTGCTCATCCTGGCTGCGATCGTCACCGTCTATATCGTCCTGGGCGTGCTGTATGAGAGCTTTATCCACCCAATAACAATTCTTTCGACGCTACCGTCGGCGGGAGTCGGCGCACTGCTTGCCTTGATGATTGCAGGCGAGGATCTCGACATCGTCTCGATCATCGGAATCGTGCTCTTGATCGGCATCGTAAAGAAAAACGCGATCATGATGATCGACTTCGCGCTGGTGGCGGAACGGCAGGAGGGCAAGTCGCCTCGCGACGCAATCTATCAGGCGTGCCTGCTGCGCTTCCGGCCCATTCTGATGACGACGGTCGCAGCCCTCTTTGCGGCACTGCCCCTGATGCTTGGCAGCGGCACGGGCTCCGAACTCCGCCATCCGCTCGGCGTCGCCATCGTGGGCGGCCTGCTGGTGAGCCAATTGCTGACCTTGTTCACCACGCCCGTCATCTATCTCTACTTCGACAGGCTGTCCCATCGACTTCGACGCGTCAGAACGGCCGTTCCGCCTGACGGAGCACAGCGCATCGCGCCATGAATATTTCCGCGCCGTTTATCGCCCGACCCGTCGCGACGACGTTGCTGACCATGGGCCTGATCCTCGCCGGACTTGTGGCGGTTTTCCTTCTTCCCGTTTCACCGATGCCGAACGTCGATCTGCCGACGATCTCCGTTCAGGCCTCCATGGCAGGCGCGAGTCCGGAGACCATGGCGACGACCGTGGCAACCCCACTTGAACGCCACCTCGGCACGATTGCGGACGTCGATGAAATGACCTCGTCAAGCTCGGTGGGTTCGACGCGAGTCACGCTGCAATTCGGACTCGACCGCAACATCGACGGCGCGGCACGCGACGTGCAGGCTGCGATCAACGCAGCGCGCGCCGATTTGCCCACGTCCCTCAAGTCCAACCCTACCTACCGCAAGATCAATCCTGCGGACGCGCCGATCATGATTCTCGCGCTGACGTCCGACACGCTTTCGACCGGGCAGATTTACGATCTGGCCTCCACCATCCTGCAGCAGAAGCTGAGCCAGGTGGCGGGCGTAGGCCAGGTGCAGGTGGGCGGCAGTTCGCTGCCCGCGGTTCGCATCGACCTCAACCCGCTTGCACTGTCGCACTACGGCATTGGGCTCGAGGATGTGCGCGCGGCGCTCGCCGCGGCGAATGCGGATGCGCCCAAAGGCTCGCTTGACCAGGGCAATCAGCGCTTTCAGGTCTTCACCAACGATCAGGCGACGACGGCGGCACAGTTCCATTCGTTGATCGTGGCGTATCGCAACAACGCGGCCGTAAAGCTTTCGGATATCGCGAACGTGACGGACGGCGTCGAGGACGTGCGCAATATCGGCCTGACGAACGGCAAACCTGCTGTGCTCGTCATTTTGTTCCGGCAGCCCGGCGCCAACATTATCGACACGGTCGATCGGGCAAAGGCCGAGCTGCCCGAACTGCAGGCGAGCCTTCCCCCGGCCATCAAGGTGATTGTCGCCAACGACCGCACGGGCGCCATCCGGCAGTCATTGCGCGATGTCGAACGCACGATGCTGCTGTCGATCGTGCTTGTCGTGATGGTGGTCTTCCTGTTCCTGCGGAACGGCCGCGCCGCATTGGTGCCAAGCGTGGCGGTTCCACTTTCGCTGATCGGAACCTTCGCCCTGATGTATGTGGCGAAATTCTCCCTCGACAATCTTTCCTTGATGGCGCTGACCGTCGCCTCCGGCTTCGTCGTCGATGACGCCATCGTCGTACTCGAAAACATCTCGCGGCACGTCGAAAGCGGTATGGACCGTAAGGAAGCCGTCTTGCTGGGTGCGCGCGAAGTGAGCTTCACGGTCGTCTCGATGAGCCTTTCGCTGGTCGCGGTGTTCATTCCGATTCTCCTGATGGCCGGAATTGTGGGCGAGTTTTTCTTTGAATTTGCCATGACCCTGACATTCTCGATCCTAATATCCCTTGTCGTGTCTCTGACGACGACGCCGATGATGTGCCGATTTCTCGTGACAAACCGCGAACAGCGGCGACAGGGGCGCATCCTGGAAGCAGCCGAACGCGCCTTCGACGAAGCGCGCAATTTCTACGATCGCACGCTCGTCTGGGCGCTCGCCAATCCGGGCTTCATCATGCTGATCCTGTTGGTCACGATCATTCTCAATGTCGTGCTCTTCATCATGGTGCCGAAAGGGTTTTTTCCGTCCGAGGATACCGGCGAACTGTTTGGCGTCATCCAGGCGGACCAGAGCATCTCGTTTCAGTCGATGGAGAAGAAATTCTCGCAGTTCGTCAACACCATCGCCAAGGATCCTGCGGTCCAAAACGTCACGGGTTTTACGGGCGCGGGCGGCGCGGGACCCCGCGGCGGCGCCGTCAATTCCGGCCAGGTCTTCGTGCAATTGGTGCCGGAAAATCGGCGCAGTGCTACGACGGATCAGGTTCGCATACGTCTGACCAATGCGCTTTCCACGTTGCAAGGCGCGCGCCTTTTTCTTCAAGGCGCGCAAGACATTCGGACGGGAGGCCGTCAAAGCAACGCGCAATATCAATACACTTTGCAAGCCGATACGCTTGACGAGCTGACCGAGTGGCTGCCCAAGATTACCGCGGCGCTACAGGACGTTCCTGAGCTCGACGACGTCAACTCGGATCAGCAAGCGAGAGGCCTCGAAGAGGAGTTGACCATCGACCGCAACACGGCAGCGCGTCTGGGCATCAACACCACCCAAATCGACAACACGCTTTATGACGCGTTCGGACAGCGGCAGGTTTCGACAATCTACAACGCGCTGAACCAGTATTACGTTGTGATGGGCGTGGCGCCGCAATTCTGGCAAAGCCCGGAAACGCTCAAGGACATTTATATCAGCACGTCTGGCGGCTCGCCGAGCGGCACCCAATCGACGAATGCCGTGGCCGGCACGACTGTTCTTTCGACGGCTACTGCGCAAACCGCCGCCCAGATCGCATCCGATGCGGTGCGCAATCAGGCGCTGAATGCGCTCGCCAACAGCGGCCGCGGCACGGCATCGACCGGCGCGTCCGTGAGCACCTCGCAGGAAACAATGGTGCCGCTGTCGGCCATCAGCCACTACGAGCCCGGCACCACGCCGCTCTCCGTCAGTCATCAGGGTCCGTTCGTCGCGACCACGTTCTCGTTCAACTTGCCTCAAGGTGAATCTCTTGGAGCGGCCGTAGCCGCGATCCAAAGAACCATGAGCGCAATTCACGTTCCAATCTCGATTCATGGGACGTTTGCGGGAACCGCGCAGGTCTTTCAGAAATCGGTGGAGAGCATGCCGCTGCTCATTCTGGCGGCAATCGTGACCATCTATATTGTGTTGGGTGTGCTCTACGAGAGTTACATCCATCCGCTCACCATCCTCTCGACGCTTCCTTCGGCAGGGGTAGGCGCATTCTTTGCCCTGCTGGTCACGAAGACGGACTTCACGCTGCTTGCTCTGATCGGCGTGCTGCTGCTGATCGGAATCGTCAAAAAGAACGCCATCATGATGATCGATTTCGCGCTGTCGGCGGAACGAAATGACGGCCTCGACTCGCGGGAAGCCATTCATCTCGCGTGCCTGATGCGCTTCCGTCCGATCATGATGACGACCTTCGCGGCGATTCTGGGTTCGCTGCCGCTGGCGCTCGGCTTCGGTACCCAGTTCAGCGAATCGCTCGGGATCTCGGTCGTCGGCGGCTTGCTCGTCAGCCAGGCACTCACGCTCTACACGACACCCGTTGTCTATCTCTTTCTCGACCGCTTCCGCCTGTACTGCAAAAAGCTGTGGCAGCGTTGGTATCTCGGCATGGTGGGCGACCCCGAAAGTGCGGGCTGACACAGCGTTCGGCCTTGCCCGGACGGGAGGAAGGGACTTAGGTTCGCGCCGCGACCGCAACCACATCGATTCCGGGGATTCATCGTGAGCTCAGACAACACCGCCCGCGCCACGGGAGCGACCGCACGAAGCGCCACGCCAGCCGACGCGGGGCCCCTGTCGCAAACGCTGGCCCGCGCCTTCTTCGACGATCCTCTCATATGTTTTCTGCTCAAGGACCCGTCCAAGCGGCCCGCCAGGATGCCGCAACTGTTCAAGCTGTTGTTCGAGCTCGGACTGCCTCACGGTGCGTGCGATGTGACGACGGGTTTTGAGGCGGTCGCGCTGTGGCGCCCACCGGACAAATGGCACATCCCATTTTACCAGTACATCACCAACGGACCGTCGTTCCTCGGCATCTTCGGAATCGGCGGGCTCGGCGTCATGGGGATCATGGACCGTATTGAGAAAGTTCACCCGAGGGAACCGCACTATTATCTGCAGGCCGTCGGCACGGATCCGTCAAAGCAAGGCAAAGGCTATGGCGGTGTCGTCATCCGCCGCCAGCTTGCCAACGCGGACGCCCAAGGCATGCCAGCCTATCTGGAATCGAGCAAGGACACGAACATTCCCATCTATCAGAGCCTGGGTTTCGAGTTGACGGGCGAAATCAAGCTGCCGGGCGGACCGACGCTCTATCCGATGTGGCGAAAAGCCCGGCCAAAGGCCTAGGAATTGCCGCCGGCCCTTGTAAGTTGCCGCCCGACGAATTAACCATTTCTTGGCCGCAAAAATGTTTACTACGCGGGCCGAAATTCGGGCGCTATGCGGCGCGGAACCCATTTTGTCAGGACCGGTGCGATGACGACTGAGACCAGCAAAGATACCGATGCGTTGATTGCCGAACTGAAGCAATTGCGCGCCGATTTCGCAAAATTGGGCGAGCTCTTGCAGGCTACGGCCCGCCATGCCGGCGAAGACGCTGTGCAGCGCGCTAGAGCGCAGGGCGAAAAGGCCTGGACGGACGCAAAGACGGGCGCCGAAGACGTGATCCAGAAGATCGAGCAGAATCCCCTGAGCGCGGCCGGGATCGCGTTCGGCGTCGGCATGCTGCTGGGCCTTCTGTTCGGACGCAGATCCTGAGCGGCGCGCCGACATGCGCGGCCTGATCGTCCGCCTGGCGACCGTCATCGTCGCATTCGTACTTGCGAGCGTCGGCCTTATCCTCGCGCTCGGATTTGCGATGGTCGGAGTCTATTTCCTGTTTTTGCAGATCGTCTCACCGGCGTGGGCGGCATTCGATTCTGCGTTGACGGCCGTCGTGCTGTCATTCTTCGTGCTGGGCATCGCCTATCTGATGTCCCGCAGGCCGCGCCGACGGGCAGCCGGCTCGGATCCGAATTACCTTGCGGCGGTGCTGGGCGGCGAACTCGGCCACAGATTCCAGAAGCTGACGGGCGGGCATGCACGGTCGTCGATATTCGCGTCCTTCGCGGCGGGCTTCGCCGTAGGCGCAAGCTCCAAGCTGCGCGCCTTTCTTTTCGATCTCGTTCGCTGACGGCAATCCCCCGCCCGCAATCGCGAGCGAGGGAGGGAGCGCTGTTTGGACTCTAGAAATTCCAGGCGTGAATTGCGACGTCGGTGTCGTGCGCGGCCGCGTCGATCCGCTTCAGGGCTTCATGGCGGAACCCGCGTGCGGCCGGATCTTCTTCCTCGCCCGTCACGTCGTTGTGGGCGTCGTGCAGCAAGTCGAGCGCGTGATGCAGACGGCCACGGTGGTCGTAGAACGTCATATCTGCCGGCGGCTGGGCGTCGATGTCCTTATTGTCCATGATCGACGCATCCTTCAACGCCTGATAAGCGTAGCGGATATCCTTCATCGCCCGGCGTTCCTCGTCGTTGGCCAGCGGATCCATCGGGTCGTGGTGCGCTATCAGCCAATAGGCCGTGCGCAGATCTGACATTGCATGCAGATATTTCGGATGGTGCTGCCACCATTGCGCTTGCGCGGCGATGGGGATCATCAGCGACAACAGGCCGACGGTCATCGCAATCCTAAGGCTACTGATTCGCATAAACTTCTCCTCTATATGTTGATTTCCTCCGCGTTCGAATTCCCCGAACGGAGCCCAGAAAGCATAAAGGGCAAACGTACGATTTGGAAGGACCCGCCGCGACCCGGCCATCCAGATCGTGGCCGGAATTATGCCGCGTTGTTGCAACGCATCAATTCTCGAGATTGATGCAGAACAATTCCCCTCCGGCCGGGACTGCTAGTTTCACCGCTGAATTCCCGAGCCACGATTCCGCCATGAAACACGCAATTATCGTCGTCCACCCGAAGCAGGAAAGCTTTGTGATGACTCTTGCCGGCGCATATCGCGACGCCGTTTTGCCGTGCGTTCGGGATGCGATCTTCCGGGACCTCTATCGGGAGAACTTCGAACCATGCCTTCACGAAGATGAAATTCCCTGGGCCAAAGACTTCACGACTCATCCCGATGTGGCCGCAGAACGCGCCGCACTGCAGGACGCCGATGTTTTTGCGTTTTTCTACCCGCTATGGCTCAACACGCCTCCCGCGATGCTGAAGGGCTATCTGGAGCGCGTATTCGGTTCCGGTTTTGCCTATGGTCGGGGACGGGGCGGGAATCAACCGTTGTTGCGGGGCCGCAAACTGATCAGCTTCAGTTCGTCCGGCGCTCCGACCGACTGGGTCATTCAGACCGGTGCCTGGCAGGCGGTGCGCACATTGTTCGATACGCATTTTGCGGCGATGTGCGGCATGGAAGTGATCGATCACATCCATTTTGGCGGCATCGTTCCGGGGATACGCGCCGATGCGGTCGCCAAACACCTCGAAACAGTGCGCGCGAAAGTCGCCGAATATTTCTAGGCGGCCGAACCGACGGGAAAACTTATTCCTTCGACGTCGATCGTCCTTAGCGATCGATTCGCGCCTGCTGCCAGCTGGCATAGGCCAGGAAAAGACCGAAAACCAAAAACGTCGAAATCACGAACGCGACAACGGCTTGATCGGCAGCAGGCATAGGGCATCTCCACAATTGACCCGCGAAGATTGCAGGAGCGTCGAACCCCAGCGTTGATCCATCTCAACATGAGGGGGATTTTTGCGGCCTATATGGATTTCTACCGGGCTCGCAGAGCCGGCGCCGAACTGCTAGGAACGGCCGCCGGGAGCAATTGCATGGCCGCGCCGAGCCCAATCCCAGATAGAATTTCCGACCGCGGAGCGCTGTTCGATGCGCTGGCCTCGACGGCAGCCGACGGGGTCATGGTCATCGAGGAAAACGGTCTGTTGCTGTTCTACAATCGCGCTTGCGAGAGGCTTTTCGGATACGCCCCGCAGGACGTAGTCGGACAAAATATCAAGATGCTCATGCCTGCCCCTTATCGCACCGAGCACGACGGGTACATCGCGCGTTACAAATCGACGCGCGAGCCGCACATCATCGGTATCGGCCGCGAAGTCTCCGGCCGGCGCAAGGATGGCTCGATATTCCCCATGTATCTGTCGGTAGGCGAGGGAAAACTGGATGGCCGGCAGGTGTTTGTCGGCGTCGTTCACGACCTGACCGCAATCAAAGCGGAATCCGCGCTTCGCCAGACTGCAGACCGTCACCTCGCGCAAATCGTGCATTCGTCCGACGACGCCATTTTGAGCAAGACTATGGACGGAATCATCACGAGCTGGAATGCCGCGGCGGAGCGGATTTTCGGCTACAGCGCCGAGGAGATCGTCGGCAAGCCAATGTCCACTCTCATTCCCCCCGATCGGCTGGGCGAAGAGGATCATATTCTCAGCCAAATGAGGGCCGGAAAGGCCATCGAACATTACGAAACGGTTCGTCGCCACAAGAACGGATCCGACATTCTCGTGTCGCTCTCCGTTTCGCCGATGCGCGACGGCGAAGGGCGCATCGTCGGCGCGTCAAAGGTCGCCCGGGACATCACGGAAAAGAAACGGGCGGAGGCACATGCCCAAACGCTCCAGGACGAACTTGCCCATGTCGCGCGCCTGAGCGCGATGGGGCAGTTGTCGTCCGCCCTCGCCCATGAACTCAACCAGCCGCTGTCCGCCGTGATGAACTATGTCAACGCCGCGCGACGCCGGCTGAGCAAGGTCGAGGATGCCGAAAAAGCGCGCGAACTGCTGGAAAAGGCGGTCAACGAAACCAATCGCGCGGGACAAATCATCCATCGGCTTCGCGGCTTTCTTGAAAAGCGCGAACCCAATCACAGCGACGACGATCTCAACGATATCCTGAAGGACGCGGTTGCTCTCGGCCAGGGAGGTGCCGCCGACGACAATGTCGAATTGCAGGTTGTGCTTGAACCCGAACTGCCGCATGTGCTTGCCGATCGCGTTCAGATTCAGCAGGTCGTGGTCAATCTGCTGCGCAATGCAATCGAAGCGATGCACGCGTCGCCTGTACGCACAGTGACGATCTCGACCTATGCCGCGGGACCGAAATTCGTGGAAGTGGCGATTGCCGATACCGGTCCCGGCATTCCCGACGAAGTCGCGGCCCGGCTGTTCGAACCCTTCGTCACGACAAAAGAAACCGGCATGGGCGTGGGACTGTCCATTTGCCGCACGATCGTGGAGGCGCATGGCGGCCAGCTCTGGATGACGCCGAACCCGGAGGGCGGCACGATATTCCGATTCCAATTGCCGGTAAGCGAGTGAACGATGGCGACTGACACAACAATCTGCGTGATCGACGACGACGGCATGGTGCGCGATTCGCTGCGCGAATTGTTGGAATCGGCTGATTACGCGGTCGAGGACTACGATTCCGCGATTCGATTCCTGGCCAGCGACGCAGTCTCGCGCAGCCGATGCCTGATCGTCGACGTGCGCATGCCGGAAATGGACGGCCTGGCGCTCCAGCGCGAACTCGTCAAACGGGGCCACAGGGTGCCGGTTATCGTCGTCACGGGCCATGGCGACGTGCCGCTGGCCGTCAGGGCGATGAAGGCGGGCGCGGCCGACTTTCTGGAAAAGCCGTTCAACGACGAAACGCTGCTGGCCAGCATTCGCATGGCCCTGCAATCCGCAGCCTATCCTGCGACGGAGAATCCTGCGGCCCCCGTCGTCGTCGCGCGCATGAAGCTGCTGACCGACCGCGAACGGGAAGTTCTCGACCTCCTGGTTCTGGGCCACGCCAACAAGGTTGTCGCCCAGAGACTCTCGATTTCGTTCCGCACCGTGGAAATTCACCGGGCTCGCGTACTGAGCAAGATGGAAGCGCGCAGCATCGCGGAGCTCGTGCGCATGGTGCTTGCCGTCCGCCCCGATTAGCCCGTCAGGGCCGTAAGGGGAACCACGTACGCGTCCGCTCGGATTTCGGCGGCGCCTCGGGTCGTTCATGTTGACGCATGAACATGCGTTCCGAGCAGACCCTGAATGCCGCCGACAGGCACGCGCATTGCGTTTGCATCGTCGATGACGATGCGGCCGTGCGCGATTCGCTGCGCGCGCTCCTGGAATCCTATGGTTTTGAAATTCGGGAATTCGATTCCGCCGCCGCGCTTCTCAAGACGCAATTCGGATATTGCTGCCTGCTTGTCGACCATCGCATGCCCGTGACCAATGGAATGGATCTGCTGGAGCTGTTGCGCATGGGCGGCATCGATACGCCGGCGATCCTGATGACCGACAAGGACGAGCCCTCATTGGCATTGCGCATCGGCGCGACACAGGCCGTGGCGCCTCTGACAAAACCCATCACCGAGCCGGCATTGATCCGGTCCATTGCAGCCGCGTGCGACGGACAGCACTGCACAGCGTGACGGATACGCAAATACCCGTACGCGCTCGCACGAATTTTCAACACCTGTCGCAAAGCTGACAATTCGCGCGTCGTCGATCAGCGACAAGAATGGAAGGGAAAGCACGATGTTGAACGTTCACGCGCAAGCCTCGGTCCAGACCGCTCGCAGAATGCCGTTAGCAGCGGGAAGCTCCTCACAGAAGCTCAACGATTTCGCGCTGCCGAATGGGGCAATTTCCGAAATCGCGGAGATGCGCAAGATCGGCGTGATCGTCAACCTGGCGCGCGGAAAGACGGTATTCGGCGATGGCGAAGAAGCCCGCTATTCCTACAAAGTGGTCGAAGGCGCGGTTCGTCTTTCGAAGATCATGCTGGACGGCCGCCGCCAGATCGCGGAATTCGCTCTTCCCGGCGACATGTTCGGCTTCGAATGCGGCGACGTTTATGCGCTGTCCGCCGAAGCCGTCACGCCTGTGACCCTGGTCCGCTATTCGCGCAGCAATATCGAGCGGCTTGGCGAGGAATGTTCCGATGTGCGCCGCGAACTCTTGAAGCATCTTCGGCGCGGCTGGACCTCGGCGCAGGCCCACCTCGTGATGCTGGGTCGTCAATCGGCCAAGGAGCGCGTGGCGGCGTTTTTGGTGGCGCTCGCGGAACACAGGAGCGTGCAGGATGGGCAGTCTCTCGAATTGCCCATGGGCCGCCAGGACATCGCGGATTATCTCGGCCTGACGATCGAAACGGTCTGCCGGACCCTGACCGACTTCAAGTCCGACCGGATCATCGCGATTCCGGATCGTCACCGCGTGATTATTCGCAATCTGGAGGCGCTCGAGTCGCTTGCCGAGGGCGAAGACACGGGCCTGTAGAGGCAGACCGGTGTCCATCGCCACCATCTTACTGCCTTTGAACGGCTTGGCCGAGGATTCGATCGCCGCTTCCACGGCTCTCCGCGCGGCCAAGCCGTTCAACGCCCATGTCACCGCGATGTTCGTCCATCCCGACTCGGCAGAGGCCGTTCCGCTTTTGGGCATGCCCCTGACGGGCGAGGCGCTGCAAATCATCGTCGACACGCAAACCCAATTGTCGCTGGCCGCGTCCAAAGCGGCGCGCAGAACCCTTCTCGCGGCTTGCCGGCGCGAGGATGTCGCCTTCGTGGAAACGCCCGGCCGGCACGACGCCGCCACATGTTCGTTCCAGGAGCAGCATGGGCACCCTGCGAAGATTATCGCAGAAGCGGCATCGCTGGCGGACCTGACTGTGCTCTGCCCGCGCGCAGGCATACCCGAATCTTACGAAACGATTCTGGATGTCCTTCTGAAGGCCAGACGACCCGTTCTTGCCGCGACAGAGGAGCCGAGAGAATCGTTTCGGCGCATCGCCATCGGTTGGGACGGGAGCGCCTGCGCAGCGAACGCGATGTTCGCGGCCATGCCTTGGCTCGAGCTTGCGCGATCGGTCGAGATCGTAACCATCGATCGCGATCCCGATTCAGACCTCGGCAATCTCGACGCCTATCTGAAGCTTCGCGGAATCTCCAGCACCGCGACCAATCTGAAGGCCGACCGGCACGCGGTTCACGAAGTTCTGATCGCATACGCGCGGAGAACGCAGCCGGACATGCTGGTGATCGGCGGCTTCGGACATAGCCGGGTTCGCGAGACGCTCTTCGGCGGCGTCACCATCGACGTCCTGCTCCACGCGCGCGTTCCGGTTTTCCTCACACACTAAGGTTTTGCCCGAGTCCGTCCTTTTCTCCGCCGCTCGGCGGGATTGACGCGCATCAATGAGATATCGTCCGCCATCGCCATAATGCTCGTGCTTGCCGATGGAGAGCCGCGCCATGTCGATCGTCAAAATCATTGCCCCGGTGACGGGCTCCAGCCGAGATGCGGTGGTGCTGGCGACGGCGTTTGCGTTGGCCAAGCCCTTCAATGCGCACGTCGAAGCGCTTTTTATCTATCCCGATTCCCGCGAAGCCATACCGGTCACCGAGATGCCGATGTCGCCGATGATCGTTCAGGAACTGGTCGACACGGCGGAAGAAGTGCGAAAGCGCGCATCGAAGGCGGCAAAAGCGGCGCTGGCCGACAGCGCAGGTGCTGCCGGAGTGAAGATTGTCGGCGCGCCTTGCAAATCCGATGGCGTGTGCGCTTCCTATCGCGAGTTGACCGGACATCTTCCGAAGCGCATCGAGGACGCGGCAAGGCTCGCCGACCTCATCGTATTCCCGCCCATATCCAATTCGGACAATCCGGAGGTTCAGGACGCCTTCGTGCAGGTTCTGACCAAATCGGAACGCGCAATCGTTCTGTGCGCCGAAGCGGCGCCCCGGACCATCGGGTCGAATGTGGGCATCGGCTGGGACGGAGGACTTGCGGCGGCGCGCGCATTGGTGGCTGCCATTCCCATTCTCGAAAAAGCCGAAAAGGTCGAGCTTCTGACTGTCGGCCGCGGCGCGAATGGAACGAGACGACTTCAAGATGCGAAGGAATATCTCGCATTGCATGGCGTGAAGGCGACCGAGCGGGCGATTGAGCAGGGGCCGCGCGGGATCGGCGAAGCGCTGCTCGCTTCCGCCGCGAATGACGGCTGCGATCTGCTCGTCGTCGGCGGTTACGGCCATAGCCGATTGCGCGAGAGCATCTTCGGCGGCGTCACGGTTCACCTTGTTTCTCACCCGAAACTTCCCATGCTGATGGTGCATTGACGGGAAGCGCCGCCATTAGCCGAACCGGCCGTCTGTCTGAAGCCCGCGTATACGTTAGCGATCGAAGCGGAATTCTTCGACGCTCCATGGGGTGCCGTAATTGCTCAGCCTGATCCAGCTCGGCCTGATCCGCATATAGGTGAGGCCCGGCCAGCCGTCATGAGACTTGTTCTCGGGCAGAATCGCGAAATAGACTCTCTTGAACGCTTCCATTGCGAATTCGTCCGGCTCGTCTGCGATTCCTTCATATTGCAGCGTTTTTTCCTCGCCCCAACCGATCACCGCCGCAACGCGAGAGTTGCGCTGAAGGTTCTCGTATTTGCGCGTCGTGTTGAGGGTCTCGAAGATCAGTTCCAATTCCGGCGTTGCGGCGAGACCCACGAGAGCCGCTTCCGGCGCACCACTCTTCGCGACAGTGGACAAGACCCCATATCGGAACGTCGTCATGAATCCGTAGAGTTCCGTTCGCTTCGCTTTGTCGATCATCGAATTCGGAGTCCGCATTTTTCAGTCAAAACCCTAATCCGCCAACAGGCCACGAGCCTTGATCCGCGTCAAACGCCGTCCAAGCCGAAATCCCGTAACTCCGGCGTGAAAAAGCGCATGGGTGAGCCCGAGAATTGGATTACGACAGAAAATGTCCGGCCGCGCCGGAGCACATACTCTCGAGTTCCGCGGGCGTAAGGCCGCTCGCGGCAAGGTAGTCGCCCGGCTGCGTCTGCATCAGCGCGAAGGGATAGTCGGTGCCGAGAAAGACATGGCCCGGCGCCGTGTGTCGAACGAGATGCCGCAAGAAATCTCCGTCATAGACATTACTGTCGTAGAACATCTCGCGCGCCAGCTCGCTGGGCTTTCGCACCAGCTTGCCGCCATAGGCGTTGGTGAGCGCGAATCCCTTGTCGAGTCGGCCCAACATGCTGCCGATCGTGCCGCCGCCATGGCTGAACCCAAGCCGCAGCTTTGGAAAACGCTCCACCGCGCCGGACAGCAGGATCGATGCGGCTGCCATCCCGGTATCCAGGGGAAATCCCGCGAGCGCGGTGAAGCCCGGATCGGCGCCGATCGCTTTCGTGGCGACCGGATGGAGCGCATGCACGAAGATGGCGAGCGCGAGGGCCTCCGCCGCGTCGTAAACAACATCGAACCGTGCATCGCCCAGCGGCACGCCGTTGATGTTGCTGCCGATCTCGATCCCCGCAAAACCGAATTCGGACCTGATGCGCTCGAGATAGCGCGCCGCCAGTTCCGGCTTCTGCAAAGGCACGAGCCCCAGCCCGCGAAAGCGGTCCGGATGCTGCGCCACCATACGCGCGATGACGGCATTGACGTGATCGCACATGACAACCGCGTCGCCGTCTTCGAACCAATAGGATAGAAGCTCGGGCAAAGGCGAAAGCACCTGCACCGCCACGCCGTCGCGATCCATGTCTTCGATGCGTCGGGCCACGTCCCAGGAGCGCGCATCGACATCCCGGAAGGGCTTGCCGTCGATGATCAGGGATGCCGATTGCGCCGATATTTCGAGACAGGGCCAGCGCGTATTGCGGTCCGGCGACGGATTGTCGGGAAAAGTGTCGGGAATGACGTGGCAATGCACGTCGATCAGCGTCCCGAAATTCGGATTGGCCGTCACAACAAACCCGGATATTGGCCGCCGTCGAGCAGGATGTTCTGGCCCGTCACATAGCCGCATTGCGCGCTGCACAGAAAGGCGCACATCGCGCCGAACTCCGCGGGCTCGCCGAAACGTTGCGCCGGTATCTGCTCGCGCATCTGGTTGCGGAACTGCTCGTAGTCGATCTTCCGTGCGGCGGAGAATTTCTGATGGTTCGAGCGCAGGCGGTCCGTATCGAACTGGCCCGGCAGCACATTGTTCACGGTGACGCCGTGGCGCGCCACGTCGCGCGCCAATCCGCCCACAAACCCCGTCAATCCCGAACGTGCGCCGTTGGAAAGACCCAGAATGGCGATAGGCTGTTTCACCATGTGGCTGGTGATGTTCACGATGCGGCCGAAGCGGCGCTCGATCATGCCGTCGATGGTCGCCTTGATGAGCATGATCGCCGACAGCATGTTGGCGTCGAGCGCCTTGATCCAGTCCTCGCGCGACCAACTGCGGAAATCGCCGGGCGGCGGACCGCCCGCATTGTTGATCAGGATATCCGGCTTCGGGCAGGCCAACAGCAGCGCGTCACGGCCTGCATCCGTGGTCACATCGGAAACCACCGCATGAACCGTGCCGCCGGTCTCCGCGGCAATCTCCACGGCGGCCTTCTCCAGCCGGCTCTTGTCGCGCGCGGCAATGAAGGTGATGACTCCATCGCGTGCGAGCGCTGTCGCCGCGCCGCGACCCAATCCTGCGCTGCCGCCGCAGACAATGGCGGTTCGTCCGGCGATACCGAGATCCATGACGCGTTCCCTTGTGCTTACAGCATCGTGCTGCCGCCATTCACGCTGATCACCTGGCCGGTCACGAAGCGCGCTTCGTCGGACGCCAGATAGGCCACCATGGAGGCGACTTCGTCGGTTTCCGCAGGGCGACCCTTCGGAATGATGTCGGTGAATTGGCGAATGAGCGGATTGCCGGCTGCTGCCGCCGCCTTGACCTGAGGCGTGCTCACCATGCATGGCGCCACCGTGTTCACTGTGATGTCGTAGGACGCAAATTCGCGCGCGAGCCCCGTCGTCAGCCCGTGCATTCCACCCTTCGCCGCATTGTAGGCGGCGTGCTGCCACAAGCCGTTGCGCACCGAATCCGCACCGACATTGACGATGCGGCCGTAATTGCGCGCGATCATATGGGGCAATGCTTCGCGGCAGCACCACAGGCATGTCCAAAGATTGCGATCAATCGTGGCACGCAATGTTTCGGGAGTGTGCTTCAGGAACTCGCGGATAATGCCTCCGCCCGCATTGTTGACAAGGATGTCGATGCGGCCGAACTGTTTTATCGCAGTACCGATGAGCTCGGCCGCGACATCCTCCCGGCTCAAATCGCCCACGACTTGGCGCGTCTCGCCACCCAGTTCTCCCGCGAACTCTGCGAGATGGTCCGCAGCGACGTCACCCAACATCAGCCGCATTCCCTGGCCCGCGAAGCGCCACGCAATCGCCTGCCCGATAGGGCTGGCCGCGCCCGTGACGACGGCAACTTGACTTTCGGCAGTCACGCGGTCGATCCGGTCTGCAGCGGCTCGATCGCGCCGATCTTGGCGAAACGCGGATCGGGAACAGCACCCCAATAGTCGATTGATTCCATTTTGTTGGGCATCAGTCGCGGCGCACGCGCCCCTACTTCCGGAAACTCCTCCATGCCGAAACTGTATTCGAGCGTGATCCCGTCGGGATCGAGGAAATAGAAGAACATGGATTCCGAAGGCGGATGGCGGCCCGGGCCGAACACGACCGGCACGTCGTTCTTCTTGCAGCGATACATTGCCTTGCCGATGTCGTCGACCTCCGTGACCATGAAGTTGACGTGATGCAGGCCGCGCGCTCCCACCCCGCCCACTCCGAGGCTGTGGTGAAACGGGTTGGGAAAGCAGCGCAGGAACGACACCGCGCCTTCGATGCGATCGGACACCCGGAAATTGAGCTGTTCAGTGAGGAATTTTTCCGCGGCGGCGCGGTCCGCGACATTCATCACGACATGACCGAGACGCGCGATCTTGGTGTGGGTCGGAACGAACGGTCCATCGGCTTGCGCCATGCCGCAGAAGAATTCGAACACCGCGCCGCTGTTCGGCTCGACGCTGCGAAACGCTTCGGCGACACAAAGCGCCTCGCATTCCGCCTTGCTCACTTCGACCGTGGGCAGATCGAGCGAGGCCAGATGGCGCCGCGCCGCGCGCAGATTTGCGGCATCTTCCATCGCCCAACCGATGCGCTTCAAGCCAGGTTTAGCGCTCTGGTGCAGCACGATATCGTGGTGAAACCCACTGCAGCGAAAATAAGCGCGGCCCGTATCGCCCGATTCGACAGGTTGCAAACCGAGGACATCCCGATAGAAGCGCCGCGAACGCTCCAGGTCGCTCACATTCAGAGCGACATAGCCCAGCCTGTCATAGCGAATGTCGGCCATGGGAAACTCCTGTGCGCTAGAGAATGATGCTGACGCGGCCCTGCGGGCGCAGGCTACTCATGTCCAGCAATGTCCGCTTCGAGACGATCCGGATTGCGCCGTCGATGTGCCGGAGGACGTAGCGGTGATGGCCGAAGAAGATGTCGGTCACGTCGTTTTTCGACCGGTAGGTCACGAAGGCGCAACCGATGGAGGTTCCACCGTCAACGTTTCCCAGAATGCGGACATTGCTGATGAGGCGAAGACCATCCGAATGCGGGAATTCCGAATGCGCGGCGTCCTTCTTCAGCCGCTCTACCCTCTGGCATAGCCGGTGATAGTCGTCGGCGATATAGAACAACGCCTTCGCCGCGCTGACATCGTCCGCAGCACCTGCTGCCGGCACCTCATAGGTGGCGCCCTTTGCGAACAATGCGATCCAGTCGTCGAGCCGCCATTCGTCGAGCATGGCGGCTTCTTCGTAGAGGAAATCCTCGCACCCCCCGCGCGAAAGCGCGGTTTCTATCGGACGCAAAGCCGCACTCATGATGCTGCGGCCTGAGACATGCGCCGGTTCCAGCCGCGCCAGAAGCATCGCATTTGTTCTTCGTCGTCCGTCGCAGGCACGGCCTTCATCATGCCCTTGGAGATGTCGTTCCAGCCGGCTTGCTCGTGATTGCGGTAGGCGCGCTGGCAGGATTCGAGCGCCTCGACGTCGTCGGGAGTGGCAAAGCCACCGGGGCCCAGGAATTCGAGAAAATTATAGAGGCGCCATTTGCGCAAATCCGCCGTTTCGTCCTTCGGCGCCATCGCCCAGGCATTGACCGTCATGAAGCCCGGCTCGTCGGGAAAAAACGTGCGAACCGTCAACGCCATGATGTCGTTGATCACCAGATTGGGAAAGATCACAATATTGCGATTGAGATGTGCGATCTGATGCGCACGATCCTCGCCATAGAGTTTCGCCAGACGCGCGAATTTCGCATCCAACTCAGCCTTGACGGCATCGCCCCATGCCGGAATCCACTGTGCGATCGGCCGGCCCCACGGCGCCGGATACTCGACCAACGCGTGTCCGTTGCCCAGATCGATGGCGCGGCTCTGATTGCTGCCCGTGAACGGTTGGGTCATGCTGCCCACCGTGCTGGTGAGATAATCGAAATAGGTCGAGTGCGTGGTGGCGGCGTGGTAACCGTCGAAGCTGTTTTCGACCAGCAGCTTCCAGTTGGCGCGAATGCTGTATTCCTGCGTTCCGCCGACGATTTCCATGCCCGTTTCGGTCTGGTCCATCACGACGTCGAGATATTTTTTGGCATCGCCCAAATAGTCGGCCAGCGACATCGCATCGCAATCGAGATTCAGGAAATAGAGACCGCGGTAATTTTCCAACCTGGGGACCGCGGTCAGGTCGGTGCATTTGTCCTGGCCGAAATCCTCGGGATAGTTGCCGTTGGCGATGCGCGTGGCAAAGGTCCCCGTGTTGCTGAAGGCCCAGCCATGATAAAAGCATTGAAATCCGAGCGCGTTGCCCCGCTTCTCGCGCACGACCGTTGCGCCGCGATGCGGGCAGATGTTGAAAAAAGCGTGAACCTTCCCAGTCCGATCGCGATTGAAGACGATATCGCGACCCGCCACGCTACGCGTGAGGAAGTCGTTCGCATTCGGGATTTCCGATTCGTGACCGACATAGATCCAACAGCGATCGAAAATCGCGCGACGTTCGAGCGCGAGAACCTCCTTATCCGTGAAGGCCTGACGCGCCACCTTGAAACGATGGTTGTCGCGATCCTCGCGAACCCACGGCGTGCCCGCGTTCGATCTCGGCGTTTCGAATCCCATAGCGGCCTCCCTGGCCTGCCGGCGGTGTACGCGCCGACCCCTTAAAACTGGCACGAAACCAAGGCTGACGCAACAATGGTCTAACCATTGGTCAATTACCAAATCAGGCAACCTTGGCGGACCGGCGCGGACCGCCCGGACGTGTGATTCTTTGCTGCTGCCGAACCCGTGGTCGGACGGGAGATGTCAACGGCGCAGCCTCGTTCAGTTCGGATGTGGCAAGTTGAAGCCGGTTGGACGGACTCTTCTGATGCCGCACCAGATGAGCCTGCAGCCGCAGAAAATGCTCGCGCAGCACGCGCGAGGCGCCTTTGGCGTCGCGTTTCACGAAGTGACCGAGGAATTGCCGGCGCACGTCCGCGAGGTCGTTCAACGGTCCGGGCCCGATCAGCAGCACGATGTGATAAACGATGCGCGACAGCGATTGGCTGATCAGAACAAGCGTCTGGTTGTGCGTGGCTTGCGCGAGAAGTTCATAGAAAACGACATTGTCTTCGATTTTCTCGCCGATCCGACCCGACTTCGTCAGTTCCTCGACTTTCGCGACATCGCCGGCGATCGCCTTGAAATCGGCCGGCGTCGCCCGCGCGCAGGCAAGACCGACGATCACTTCCTCGATCAGGATGCGCGCCTCGGTGAGGTCTTCGATCGTCACGCGGCCGAGCGTGATCATGTCCTTGAAGGCCCGCGTGAGCGCAGAGCCGCCGTCGAGAATGACTGCTCCGCCCTTGGCCCCCTTATAAAGACGCACGAGGCCTGCAATCTCCAGGCTGCGCAATGCTTCGCGCAGAACCGTGCGGCTGACGCCGAACTGGAGCGACAATTCGCGCTCTGCCGGAAGCTTGTCGCCGGGTTTCAGCGAGCCTGCCGCAATGCTTTCGCGAATCCGATCACAGATCTCCTCGAACAGACGCGAGGTCTTGACGGCGGCGAAGGCGGGCTTGCGGCTCATGAGTCCCGCACTATAAACGAAGCCCATATTTCCAAAACCGTCATGAGCCGAACGCGCCGTCCTGCCGCATCTGCGCCATCTCGGCTTCTTCCAAGCCCAGAACGGAACCAAGGACGTCGGCCGTGTCTTCACCCGCGCGGGCGACGCGCGGATTCGCCACACAGGACATCGCCGAAAACTGGAACGGCGGATTGAGCACTGCGAAGTCGCCGGCGGCATCCGTGAGCGAAGCAAAACTGCCGCGCTGCCGCAGATGCTCGTCGGCGAGCATGTCGGCCGGCGCGCGATACCGCGCAAAGGGCAGCCCGGCGGCAACCGTCGCGCGCTCCACCTCATCGGCCGTTTTATCCGCGGCCCAGCGCGCCAGTTCCGCCTCGATTGTGTGCCTGTTGCGGGCCAAGCCCTGCAGGCTCCCGAATTCGTCCTTCCATTCGGGGCGGCCGATGAGCTGAAACAGCGCGAGATAATTCGGAATCGAGACCAACGGAATAATCACATGGCCGTCGCGCACGCGGACGGGTGCAAAACGGCGCGACGCGACCGCTTCGTCGGATTGGGTTTCCTGGAATTGAATGCCGATCAGGCTCATCATCGCTTCGATCAGGGTCGCATCGATATAGGTGCCGACACCGTGCCGTTCGCGGTGCACGAGCGCGGTCTGGATCGCGCCGAAGGCATAAACCGCCGCCGTCACATCGGCGATCATGATCCCGCTCACGGGTGGCGTCTCTGCGCGCTCCTGCATCTGCATGAAGACATGGTCGAAGCCGCTGAGGGCATGGACGACCGGCGCGTAGGCACCCTGTTTGGCGCGTGGTCCGCTTTGCCCGAAGCCGGAGATCGAGCAATAGATGAGTTTCTTGTTTGTGCCCACCGCGCTCTCATAATCGAGGCCGAGTCGGGCCATGACGCCGGGACGATAATTCTCGATGACGATGTCGGCTTTCGCAATGAGCCGGCGCGCGAGTGCGAGACCGGACGGCGATTTCAGATTGAGCGCGATGGATTTCTTGCCGCAATTGAACTGTGCGAAGACCCTGCTCATGCCGTCCGCCAGCGGAGGCGCGTGGCGCAGAATGTCGCCGTCGCCGACCGCCTCGACCTTGATCACTTCCGCGCCGCAATCGGCCAGCAATCGTGTGCACCAGGGCCCGGCGACGAGCGAGGTAAAATCCACGACCCGGATGCCGTCGAGCGGACGCAAATTGGGCAGTGCCACGTTCACGCGGCGGCCTGCTGTGCCAGATCGATCACGCGCGAACGATGGGCGCGGGAATTGCCGAACAGCTCTGCATTGGCATGGGCCCGTTTCAAATAGAGATGGTTTTTCATTTCCCAGGTGAAGCCGATCGCGCCGAATATCTGGATGCTGCGATGCGTGCAGTCGACATAGGCGTCGCCTGCAAATGCCTTGGCCATCGCGGCTGCCAGCGAAGCCTGCGATGCCTCTTCCGACAGAGCCCATGCGGCATAGAGAACGGCGACATTCGCGCATTCCGCCTGCCCCAGCATGTCGGCCAGCGAATGCTTGATCGCCTGATAGGACCCGATGGATTTGCCGAACGCGACACGCTCCTTGGCATAATCGGCCGTCATGGAGAGAATCTGCTGCGCTCCGGCGGCGCATTCGGCGGCGAGTGCGAAGAGAATGCGATCGCGCACCCATGACCAGTCGGCGGGTGCGAACGGCGCCATCGGCTCGCCAATGCAGCCGTTGAGGCGCACATCGCAAACCTGCCGTGTCAGGTCGCGCCAGTCCATGACGTCGATATCGAGGCCGTCACTTTTCGTGTCGACCAGGAAGAAGCCGCGGCGACCCGTCTCGGTATTGTGCGCGTCCACGATCAGCCAATCCGCGCCGTCCGCGTCGATCGCGAAATCGCGCGTGCCTTTGAGCAGGAACCCGCTCGTGCCCGGCTCCGCGCTGACTTCGCGCGAATGGTCGTCGCCGGCGGCATCGCCAACGGCCAGCGCCAGTCTCGCGGTTCCGGCAGCAACAGCCGGAAGAATGCGCCGTTTCTGTTCTTCGGTTCCGAGCTTGAGCAAGGCCCAGGTTCCGATCAGATTGCCGAGGAACGGACTCGGCGCAAGCGTGCGACCCATCTCGCCCAGCACCATCGCAACATCGACACAGGAAAGTCCGAGGCCGCCGTACGATTCCGGCACCGCGATTCCCGTCCAACCCATCGCGACGATCTTTTCCCAATGCAAGCGATAATTCGCCTGCGCAACGCTTGCCCCAGGCTTCAGGAGGGGATCGAGTGCAATCTCCTTGTCGAGAAATGCGGCGGCAGATTGCTTGAGCGCGAGATGGTCCTCGTCCGGCGAAAAATTCATGGCGGCGTCCTCAGGCGCTTTTCGCGCGGTTGATTTCGATCCAGGGAAGTTTCGCCGTGGGATCGTTTTCGCGCGGAAGCCCCAGCATGCGTTCGGCCACGATGTTCTTGAGGATTTCCTGCGTGCCGACACCCAGCGTCACGGCCGGGCTGAACCAGAACGCATAATCCCAGTCCGAGTAACTGCCCTTGCCGCTTCCAACCTGCGAAGGAAAGGGCTGCTCGCCCGCGACCATGCCGCGCGGTCCCTGCACTTTCTTGGCCATCTCGACGATATGTTGGCCGTGTGGCGCCGCCAGCATCTTGCGGATGGCGCCTTCGGGACCGGATGGTTTCGCATTCATACGGTCGCTGAGCGCGCGAAAGGCCAGCAGACGCAACAATTCGCCTTCGATGAATATCTTGGCGGCTTCGTCTCGCACGACGGGATCGGACAAATGTCCCGACACGGCCAATCCATTGACGAGGTCTCGCGCCGACGGCCCTGCCCCCCAGATCGCGCCGGGCTTGGAGAGCGCTACGCGCTCGGTCTGCAACTGGCTGGTCGCAATCCGCCAACCTTCGCCTTCCTTGCCGAGGAGGCGGTCCGCCGGAATGCGCACCTCGTCGAGAAAGACTTCGTTGTATTCGTTTTCATGGCCCGAGAGATCGATGATCGGCCGCACAGTGACGCCGGGGCTTTTCATGTCGATCAGAAACGCGGAGAGGCCGGCATGTTTCGGCGCGGCAGTGTCGGTGCGCGCAATAAGCACGCCGATTTGCGCCTTGTGCGCCAGAGAAGTCCATATTTTCTGGCCTTTGACGACATAATTCTCGCCGTCGCGTTTCGCCGTCGTGCACAACGCCGCGAGATCCGAACCGCCCGCCGGCTCGCTGAACAACATGCACCAGATTTCCTCGCAGGCGAGTGCGGGCATCAGGAAGCGTTCGCGCTGCGCATCCGTGCCGTGCGTGAGCAGGGTCTGCGCGCAATTGTTGATGGCGACCGGATTGATCAGGTTGGGCGGCATCACGCCCGCGCGGCACAACTCCTCGTCGACAATGAACTGCAGTTCCGGTTCGGCGGCGAGACCCCAGGGCTTCGGCCAATGCGGCACCGTGTAGCCGGCTTCTGCCAGTTGTCGTCCGCTCGGTTTGGGATGCCTGGACAACCAGTTTCGCACGGCGGCGCGGCGCGGATCGTTTTCGGCTGGCAATCGAAAATCCATTGGTCTAACCTTTGATCCATTGTCCCGAGTATGGGCGATGCCGGGCACCTGTCAAGAAGAACGCGTGGGCCCTTAGTGAGGAGAATCGCATGACCGAGCGGGCCCAGTTGCCGGACGATGTCGCGCGCCAAATCGCCGATCCGCGCTCCTATGCGCAATGGGACGAACTGCATCGCACTTTGACGACGGTGCGCCGGGATTATCCGTTTGCGCGCGCGAACCTGCCGGAATACCGGCCGTTCTGGGTCGCGTCGCGCTATGACGATATCCAGGCCGTGGCCCGCCAGAACGAAGTGTTTCTCAGCGGATTGGGCGGGTTGCAGACAAACGAAGCGCTGAAATTCATGCAGGAATCGGGCGCAGGCACCCAGTTTCGCAGTGTCGTCGCAATGAACGAACCGGAGCACCGGAAATTCCGTCTGCTGACGCAAGCGTGGTTCCAGCCCAAAAATCTCAAGCAGATCGAAGCGCGGCTGCGCAAACTCGCAAAGCACTATGTCGACAAGCTCGCTGCGACCGGCGGCGAATGCGATTTCGTCAGCGAGATCGCGGTGCACTATCCGCTGATGGTCATCATGTCGATCCTCGGCGTTCCCGACGAGGACGAAGCGTTCATGCTGCGGCTGACGCAGGAATATTTCGGCAGCGAAGATGCGGAGATGAACCGCGCCAAAGCCGCCATGTCGCCTGTCGAAGTCCAGGCGTCGATCTCGAAAGTGGTGGCGGATGCGAACGCCTATTTCCGCAAGGTCTCGGAACAGCGCCGCCGCGAACCGAAGGACGATCTCGCCAGCGTGATCGCCAATGCCGAAATCGACGGCGCGCCGATCAGCGATCTGGATGCGATGGGGTATTACATCACGGTCGCCTTTGCAGGACACGACACGACCTCGTCTTCGCTTGCCGGCGCGATCTGGGCACTTGCAGAGATTCCGGAACAGCTCGCACGCGTGCAATCCAATCCGTCGCTGATCCCGCGCCTGGTTGAGGAATCCGTGCGCTGGACGACTCCCATCCATCAATTCGTCCGCATCGCCGCGGCGGACTGCGAAGTGCACGGCCAGACGGTGAAAAAGGGCGAGTGGGTCGTGCTGTGCTTTCCGTCCGGCAATCGCGACGAAAGTATATTCGAAGACCCGTTTGCGTTTCGTGTCGATCGCGCGACCAACCGCCAGATCGGTTTCGGTTACGGCGCGCATATGTGCCTCGGCATGCATCTCGCGCGCATGGAGATGGCGATCTTTTTCGAGGAACTACTGCCCAGGCTCAAATCCGTGGAACTGGCCGGCACGCCTCGCCGGACGGTGACCAATTTCGTCGGCGGCCCGAAATCCGTTCCGATCCGCTATCGTATGTCATCCTAAACGCGCCGCCCGGCCTGCCGATTGCGAAAGACACCGAAAGCTGAAACCTTTCCCGCGCCGTATCCGGCGGACCGGTTGGAAGCGAGGTGGGGCGTGGAACAGATTGGCGGCGTGAGCCGAAGGGCATTGGCCCCGTTGATGGCAGGCGCGGCATTGGCCGGAACTTCCGCCTGCGGCCCGAGCGGCACGAAATCCCTGCAGCCGGTTTCGCGTCAGTTCCCGGCCGGCTTCAAATGGGGCGCGGCCACGTCAGCCTTCCAGATCGAAGGCGCCCTCGATGTCGATGGGCGCGGCCCCAGCATCTGGGACGTGTTCGCCGGCAACCCCGCCCATATCGCGGACGGCTCCAACGCGTCGGTGGCGACCGACAGCTATCGCCGCTATCAGGACGATGTCGCGCTGATCGTGGGCGCAGGGCTGGACGCTTATCGCTTTTCGATTTCGTGGTCGCGCGTGTTGCCCGAAGGCGCCGGCGCGGTCAACCAAAAGGGGCTCGACTATTATCGCCGCCTCGTCGATGCGCTGCTCGCGAAAGGAATCGAGCCTTACGCCACGCTGTTTCATTGGGACTTGCCGCAGGCATTGTTCGAAAAAGGCGGCTGGGCTTCGCGCGATACACCGAAGCGGCTGGCAGATTACAGCGCGCTGGTAGCGCAGCAGCTCGGCGACCGGCTGAAGAATTTCATCATCCTGAATGAAGCAGCGGTCCACACTGTCGTCGGTCATCTTCTGGGCACACAGGCCCCGGGTCTCAAGGACGCCAAATTGCTGGGCCCCGTGACGCATCACCAGAATCTCGGACAAGGCCTCGCGATCGAGGCGCTGCGTGCCGCGCGCTCCGGCCTCACCATCGGCACGACCATGGCGCTCGCGCCATCGCGGGCCGCGGGCACGATCTGGGATGTAATGAATATCCTGCCTGCGCACGCCTTCGATGCGTTGTGGAACGGCGCCTATCTCGATCCGCTCCTCAGGGGAAATTATCCCTGGGCCGCGCAATCGATCGTCGGGCCGTTCGTCAAGGACGGCGACATGGCGATCACGCGCCAACCGATCGATTTTCTCGGCGTCAATTATTATTCTCCAACCTATATCAAGTTCGATAAGACAAATCCCAGTTATATCGGACCCGGCCTGCCGCCCAAAGGCGTCGAACTCGATGCGTTCGGTCGGGAGATCGATCCGTCGGGCCTGGGAGAAATGCTGAACCGCCTGCGCGACGACTACGGCAATCCGCACGTGCTCGTCACCGAGAATGGCTGTTCCGATCCGTTGAGCCTGAAGGCGCCCGCGATTCCGAACGACAAGTTTCGCATCGACTATCTGCGCCGCCATCTCGAAACGGTGAAACTGGCGATGGAGAAAGGCTCTCCGATCGGGGGATATTTCGTCTGGACCCTGGTGGACAATTGGGAATGGGATCAGGGCTTCACGGCGAAGTTCGGATTGTGCGCGATGGACCGCAAGACCGGCGTGAGGACCACGAAAGCGTCCTATGATTGGATGAAGACCCTGGCGAAAACGACGAGCCTGCCAGCGGCGGAGGCTTAGTCGGCCCGGTAACCATGAGCTGTTGAACGACCACCCAGCGTTTAGCGCATTGCGAAGTTCCCGTCGTTCGAGTGTCCGTTCAGCCGTAGCGCGGCGGACAATGTGCTATTTACTCTATGGAATAGCTATAGTATCTTCGATGTTTCTAGGACGCCGAGTGGGCGCCGCCGGAACGCGGTGGTCGTCCCGTGCGATCCGTCTCCGGGGGCACTCGTCATGCAATATTTGGCAACGATAAATCCGCTCTATTCCCTCTCCGGCTTTGCCGTCGGCCTGCTGGTGGGAATCACGGGCGTGGGGGGCGGCTCGCTCATGACGCCGCTGCTTGTTCTTCTGTTCGGCATCCATCCCAGCACCGCCGTCGGCACAGATTTGCTTTATGCGGCGGCGACAAAAACCGTCGGCACGGCCGTACATGGTGCGAGCGGTACGGTCGATTGGCGCATCGTGGGACGCCTGGCAGCCGGCAGCGTTCCGGCGACCGTGGCGACGCTTTTCGTTTTGGCGCACGTCGAAACGCAAGCGGGCGCCGCCAACCACATCATCACGGTCGTTCTGGGCGGCGCGCTCATCGCCACGGCCGTGGCGATTCTGTTCCGCCGTCTCATCCTGGATTTCTTCGACAGGCGCGTGGCCGCGGTCGATCCGCGGCGTACCCGGAATTTCACGATCGTTCTCGGAGCCGTCCTCGGGGTCCTGGTATCGCTGTCATCGGTCGGCGCCGGCGCGATCGGCGTCACCGTGCTGCTCATTCTTTATCCGAGCCTGCCGGCCGGAAAACTCGTGGGTTCGGATATTGCGCACGCCGTGCCGCTCACGCTTGTGGCCGGCTTCGGCCATTGGTTGATCGGTTCCGTCGATCTGCATCTTCTCGCGTCTCTGCTCACGGGCTCCATACCGGGCATCATCATCGGCAGCCTGATCTCGGCGCGCATCCCCGATCGCGTACTCCGGCCGATACTGGCTTCTACCTTGGCAATCGTGGGCGGGAGACTTGTGTTCTAGATTTCGTGGACTTGCAGCTGCGGCGCGAGCGTCGCTTCCATCACGCCGTCTCGGCCAATAGTTCCGCATCGAGCTCCGGATTGGGTTGGCCGTCGGCATTTGCAATGACGTGTTTGGGGATCAACAGAATGAGCGGAACGATCGCGGCATAGATGACGGTCGTCGCGATCACGCAATAGACGAACCCGTTCTTCGGATTGCTGTCATAGATCGCAGAGCCCAGCACATCGCTGCCGCGCGACGCCAACTGAAAGACGCCTTCCACCAGCATCATCAGCGTGCCTTGCAGCCCCGGAGGACAGGATCGGATCGAAAGATCGTAGATGGCGCCGACCGCCAGCCCGCCCATCAGACCCATGGGCACCGCCATCACCAGCGCCTCAGTGCCCGAGTGAATCAGGGCCAGCGGAATCATCTGGGGGACCGTGATGATCATGGCCCACCACATAAGCGTCTTCAGCGCAAACCGGCGACACAGATAGCCATACAACAGAACGGTCGGAATGAACGAAACGGAAAACAACCCGTTGAACTGGGCATACACGGCGTCGGGAGCGTGCAGCGTATTGGCCAGGTAGTACTGCAACGGCGTGTTGGCGCCGGGTGCAAAGCTGAACATCAGCATGATGATGATCGGCGCGTAGATGGCGCGATGCTTCACGAGCCGCTTCACATCGCCGACGAAATCCGAACCCTTGGCCTGCGGGCGGTCATAGGCGTCGCGAAATATCGAAGCCGGCTTCCACACGCCGAACGCGCCGATGAGCAGCGCCAGAAATGCGAACAGGGCAAACGTCGCGGCCGGCGACAGATGTTCCGCCACATAGCCCGCCGCATATCCCGCCGCGAGGGAGGCGATGTAATTGCCGGTCTGCCAGACGACCGTCAACCAGCCCGACATCAGCTTTTCCTGGCCGACGAGAGCGAGAAGACCTTGATACGCGGCAGAGATGAACCGGAACGATGCCATGGCGAGAAAGATGCCGACATAGAGTCCCGTGTTAGTGAGCGGCAGAACCGCAAGGACCGCAAAAATTGCGACGGTCGCCAGCGAGAAAATCAACAAATGTCCGCGGTCGCGCATTCCCAGCGGATTCCACAGATCGCGGGTCAAGCCAAACACGAAGGACAGATAGACGGGAATGCAGGTGACGAGACGGAAATTGGCCACCTGCACGGCCGTCGCGTGCAAGTGGTTCTTCAGCATGAAGGCCGTCGAAATATCGACCAGATAATTATATGGCAGGACGAGATAGATCAGCAGGGTCAGCGGTGCGAAATAGGCGAGCATCTCGCCGGCGCCGCCGAAACGCGCCGGCTCTCTCGTATCGGTCATTCTGCCCCCAATTTTCCGCGGTTCCGCGACAGTCTACACAGGATGCCTGCCGAAGCCACCGCACCGATCGATCGCAGGGACTCAAATGCGGCCTTCGCGCCGGAAGCCGTAGTCCATCAACCCGACGACAAGCTTTGCTATTTTTGAAGAATGTGCACGTAGCAAACGGCTCCCACACCAACCATGTGCGCAAGTCCGGTGCGCGCGCCGGGATGCTGCCGGTTTCCGGCTTCGCCGCGCAGTTGACGCGCGATCTCGGCGATCTGGCCAAGGCCGGTTGGTCCGATGGGATGACCCATGGAGATCAATCCGCCTGAGGCGCTGACCGCACAACGGCCGCCGATGTCGAACTCGCCATCCTTGAGGCGCGAGATCGCCTCGCCCTCGCCGCAGATCCCCATGGCCTCGACATACTCGACCTCCTCGACTGTGAAGGCATCGTGAAGTTCGACGATGTCGAGCGCGCGCGGCGATATCCCGCTTTCTTGGAAGGCGACTTCGGCGGTTTGCTTTGTGAGGACGGCGTCATAGCGAGTGGCGTCGATGTTGACTTTCTGACTGCGTCCCGCCGATGCCGCGACGCGCATGGCGCGGCTCGCGTTAATCCCAAGGCGCTTGATGCCGTCTTCCGACGCGACGATGACCGCGGCCGCACCTTCTCCGACTGGCGTGCATTGCAGCGAGGTGAACGTGCCCGAGATCTTCTTGCCGCCGAGGATCTCGTCGAGCGTGCGTTCCTTCTGATGTTGCGCGAACGGATTCTTTGCGCCGTTGCGATGGTTCTTCACGGCCACCAATGCGATGTCCTCGTGGCGAACGCCGTACTGAGTCGCGTACTGGTGGGCGAGGAGCGCGAAATGCGTGAACGGAGCAATGGCGTCGTCGGCCAAATTGCCGATGCCCGTCAGTCCTTCCGAACGCGCGATCGCCATCGGCTTGTCGACACCCAGCGCCAACGAAACGTCGCTCATTCCGGATGCGACTTCGATGCAGGCATGGCGGAATGCCGTCGAGCCGGATGCGGAGGCATTCTCGATATGCGCGATGGGAATGCCCGTGGCGCCGAGATGGCGCAGGATCGGACGTCCGCAGGCCATGGGAAGCAATGCGCGGCCGACATAGGCGGATTCGACGGTCGGCCATTCGATATCCGCATCGGCCAGCGCGGCGCGCACGGCCGTGAGAGCCAAATCGATATAGGTCGTGTCGCTCAGGAATTGATAGCGATGCAGGCCGATGCCGACGACATAGACGGGGCGAAGCTCTTTCAGGGATTTCGACATCTCGCGCTCCTAGCGTTGCGGCGCGAAGCGAAGATCGAGCCTCTCGGCGCCTTCGGCATTCGTGACCGGCACGAGCATCGTCACCATACGATCGCCGGGATGCACGGCGTCGTCGCCGGCCAGCACGGTTCGCACGATAGGGCCGTCGTCCAGCATGACCGAGACGATCGTGAACGGTGCTGTCCGCGTCTTTCCGCCGTGCAGGTGGACGCGCGCCGACGCGAGCAATTTGCCGGTGCCCGACAGCGCGCGCGTCGCAAGCGACGTGCGGCCGCAGCGCTCGCAGCCATAGGTCTGCAGCGGAAAGAAAACATAGCCGCATTCGCACGCGCCGCCGAGCAGCGCCGGACGATCGGGATCGGCAACGCTGCCTTCTGCACGATAGAGCGCGGGCTTCAGGAGATTTGGAGCGGTCATGGTTTCTCCGGCGACAATCGGCTTGACGGACAGACAAACATGTTATTTGTTGTCTGACAAGCAAATTCATGAAAGTCCGGCCGGATGGATGCCGTCGTCACAGCCAAACCCCGTAACGAAGCGCGGCGCTCGCAGCCGGAGCGCAGACGCGAGGCGGAGCGCCGCCTGCTTCAGGCGGCAGAACGCATCGTTGCCGAACGGGGGTTGGAGCGCTTTACGCTCGCCGAGATCGGCGAGGCCGCGGGCTACAGCCGCGGCCTGCCCGCGCACTATTTCAGAAGCAAGGAGGGTCTCGTCGGTGCGCTCGCAACACATATCGTCAATGGCTTCGGGCGCGGTGCTGCGCGTGCCGAGAAGCATCCGGCCGGACTCGATCGCCTTCTCGGCATCGCCTCCTACTATTTCGAAAGCGCCGGCCGCGATCCGGTTCGCACACGCGTGCTGTTCGCCGTGCTGGGCGAAGCGCTTACCAATGAGACGCTGAGAACGAAGATCGGCGAACTGAACGCGCATAGCGTCAAACCGATCGCCGACAATATCCGGGCCGGAATTGCCGCGGGCGATATCCGCAAATCGGTCAACGCCAAGGCTCAAGCGACGCTGATTTTGTCCGGCCTTCGCGGCGCGGTGACGCAATGGTTGATCGACCCGAAGCACATCGATCTGAAGACCGTGCGGACGGAGTTTATCGCGACGCTGAAGAGGGGCCTTGCTCCATGAATGAGCCCGTTGCCGGTTTGGTCGAACACTGGGCGCGAGAAAAGCCCGACGCGACCGCAATCGTCGAGAGCGGCAGGTCGCTCACCTGGCGCGAATGGAACGACCAGGCCAACCGCATCGCGCATGGACTGCGCAAGCTCGGTGTCGAAGCCGGCGACATTGTCGTCACGCGGTTGCAGATTCGCGCCGAATGGCCGGTCATCAGCGCGGCGCTCGGAAAACTCGGTTGCCGGTTGCTGGGACTGAACTGGCGATTGACACCGGACGAGACGAAATACGTGCTCTCCAACAGCGGCGCACAGATCGTCATCTGCGACGACCCCGATCCGGCGGCGCTGGCGCCCGCATTCGCGGATTTGCCGATCAAGCTTGCCGTTTCACTCGACGCGCACGCGCCCGGGTTTGTTTCCTTTCGCCAACTCGTCGAAAGCGGCGACGGCGGGCCGCTTTTCGCCAAGTCCAATCCTCCCCTCATCATCTACACATCCGGCACGACAGGCCTGCCGAAAGGCGTGGTGATGGGGCAGTCGGCAGCAGGCACGAGCGAGACTGCCCTGAAGGAGATGGCGGAATATATGAAAAGCGTGGGTGAGGGCCGACCCATGCATCCCGGTGATGTCGTCCTGGTGACGATGCCCATGCACCACGGCGCCGGCCCGGGCATCGTCTGGGGTGCGCAGCGCCTCGGCAATCTGATGGTGATGCTGCGCCGCTTCGATCCGGAGGAGGCGTTGCGGCTGATCGACAAGCACCACGTCAATTTCTGGACCGGCGTGCCCACCATGTACAAGCGCATCGCCGGCCTGCCGAAAGAGACGCTCGCAAAATACGACGTATCGTCGGTCCGCGCGCTGGGCGTCGGTGCCGCGCCGGTGCCCTATTCGCTCAAGGAATGGATCATCGGGCATTTCGGGAATTGCCTGGCGGAAGGTTATGGCGCGACGGAGACCGGCATGCTGACGGCGCTTGCGCCGGACATGCAGACGCGCAAGCCGGGCTCGAGCGGCCTGCCCCATCGACATGTGCATATTCGGATCCGCGATGAAGGCGGCAACGATCTGGCGGCCAACAAAGTCGGCGAGATTTGGGTCAAGACACCCGTCGTCATCCGGCAATATTTGAACCAGAAACCGCTTGCCGAGGACACGCTGGATGCGAACGGGTTCTATCGCACCGGCGATGTCGGCCGCCTCGACGAGGACGGCTACCTCTTCATCACCGATCGGGCGAAGGACATGATCGTCTCGGGAGGCGTGAACATCTATCCGGCCGAAATCGAAGCTGCGATCCTGCGTCATCCCGCCGTGCAGGACGTCGCCGTTATCGGCATTCCGGACGAAGAATTCGGTGAGCAGGTCAAGGCGTTCTGCGAGCTCAAGCCGGGGCACGCCACCGACGAAGCCTCGCTTCAGGCCCATTGTCGCGAAACGCTCGCGTCGTACAAGCGGCCCAGAAGCATCGACATCGTTGCCGAGCTGCCGCGCAATACGATGGGAAAATTGCTCAAGCGCGAACTGCGCGATCCTTACTGGAAAGGCCGGGAGAGAAACGTATGAAAGACATCCTCGATCTGAATGGACGCGTGGCGCTTGTCACGGGCGCCGGACAAAATGTCGGCCGCGAGATTGCGCTGTATCTGGGTGCGCACAACGCCGGCGGCGTGGTGGTCAACGACTTTGTGCTAGAACGGGCGCAGTCGGTCGTAAACGAAATCCGGGAAGGCGGCGGCAAGGCCATCGCGATCCAGGGCGATGTCACCGACCATGCCGGCGTCAAGGCGATGGTCGCGAAAGCTATCGAAGCATTCGGCAAGATCGACATTCTGGTGAACAATGCCGGCAATGGCGGCGCCAACCCGTCCGCCGAGTTGCGCAAGCCGTTCTGGGAGGTCGGGCCCGACATCTGGAACGGCTTCATCGGCGTCAACCTCTATGGCGTGATCAACTGCTCGTCGGCCGTCATCCCGGGCATGATCGCGCAACAAGGCGGCCGCATCGTCACCATCATCTCGGATGCCGGCCGCATGGGCGAAGCCGGGCTTGAGGTCTACTCCGCAGCAAAAGCGGGCGCGGCAGGCTTCACGCGCGCCATTGCCCGCTCTCTCGGACGATTCAACATCACCGCCAACAACGTCGCGATCGCGGCGATGAATACGGCACAGGTGGGCTCGCGCCTGAAGGCCGATCCCGAACGGTTCAAGCGGGTCATGTCGAACTATGTGATCCGCCGTCTCGGCGAACCTTCGGACATCGCAGCGATGGTGTTGTTTCTCGCATCCGACGCCAGCAGCTGGATCACCGGCCAGACCTATCCGGTCAATGGCGGCTTTTCCTTCGCGATGTGAGGTGCAGATGAGCGACGACAACAGAATTCTCACGGAGCGCAAAGGCCATGTGCTGATCGTCACGATCAACCGGCCGGAAGCGAAGAACGCCTTCGATGGGACAAGCGCGGCGGCCTTGGAAGCAGCGGCGGATATGCTGGATGACGACGATGCGCTGTTCGTCGGCGTGATCACCGGCGCGGGTGGCACCTTTTCCGCCGGCGCCGATTTGAAAGCGGCGGCGCGCGGCGAACGCGGCGCGACGCAAAAGCGCGGCGGGTTCGGCTTTTTCGCCAAACCTCCCCGCAAGCCCGTCATCGCTGCCGTCGAAGGCTACGCGGTCGGCGGCGGTTTCGAGTTGTGCCTGTCCTGCGATCTGATCGTGGCGGCAAAGACCGCAAAATTCGGATTGCCGGAGGTCCGGCATAATGTCGTGGCGCTGGGCGGAGGGTTGTTCCGACTGCCGAAGCGCATTCCCTATCACGTCGCGATGGAGCTGGCCCTCACCGGCGAATTCAAGGATGCCGAGTTTTTCCACCGCCTCGGCGTCGTCAACCGCCTCTCGGAGACGGGCATGGCGCTTGACGACGCGGTCGCCTGGGCCGAAGCGCTGCAGGTCAACGGCCCCACTGCCTTGGCGGCCTCGAAGGAAATCATCTTCCATTCTTCCAAATGGAGCGATGAGGAAGCCTGGCGCGCCCAAATGCCTTACGCGATGCGCGCCTTGGATTCGGAAGATCGCTCCGAAGGGCTGAAGGCGTTTGCGGAAAAACGCAAGCCGGTGTGGAAGGGGCGATAGCTCGCAGATGGCGCAGAGCAGGCTTCCGCATTCCATCGCATCGCGCCTGCGCTTGCCGCTGATCGCGGCGCCGATGCTGCGTGTGTCGGGACCGGAACTGGTGCTTGCGGCGTGCCGCGCCGGTGTGATCGGCGCCTTCCCGACCAAAAACGCACGTACCGCGGATGAGCTAAATATCTGGTTGACGCACATCGAAGATCAAAACCGAAGCGGCGATGCAACGCCCGCACCCTATTGCCCGAACCTGATCATGCGCGACTCGCGGCTCGCCGACGATCTGGCCTGCATCGTTCGGCATCGAACGGAAATGGTAATTACAAGCGTGGGATCGCCCGCCGCAGCCGTCGGTGCACTGCACGATATCGGATGCCTGGTCTTCGCAGACATCGCATCGCTCCGCCATGCCGAGCGCGCGATTGCCTCCGGCGCAGACGGATTGATCCTGCTGACCGCGGGAGCCGGCGGACAGACGGGCTGGCTTAACCCCTTTGCCTTCGTCCGCGCCGTGCGCGCGATGTTCGACGGACCGATCGTTCTGGCCGGTGGTATCTCGGACGGTCGCGCACTGAAGGCGGCACATGTTCTCGGATGCGATCTTGCCTATATGGGAACGAAGTTCATCGCCACGCGCGAAAGCATGGCATCGGAGGCCTACCGGCAAATGCTGGTCGACTCCACCATGGACGACGTCATGCTGACGTCGAGCTTCACGGGACTGCCGGCCAACATGCTCGAACCGTCTATCGCGGCAGTCGGCCTCGATCCGAAGCGATTGGACGAGTCGATGACGGAGGCGCGCGCCCGCTCGGAATTCGGCGGGGACGCTGACGGAACCGGTCCCAAACGCTGGACGGATATCTGGAGCGCCGGTCACAGCGTTTCCGGGGTAGCGACAATCGAGAGCGTTCAAGATCTCGTCGATCGCACCGCCGCCGAATTCGAGGCCATCGACTAACGAGTGTGACGGATGGTATGCTCGGAGTTTGCCCCAATGCACCGGCTCACTCCAGATCGCCCAAAATCAAAACCAACACATTGAAATCATTGGCGAGCCCGGATGGGATTGAACCATCGACCCTCTGATTAAAAGTCAGATGCTCTACCGCTGAGCTACGGGCTCCCGCCAGGGGCCGCGGACCATAGTTGCGCCGTCCGGTGGGGTCAACAATCGCCCCTAGACATTCGGCCCCTCGTCCACAGTTTCGCGGGCATAGACCTCCAAAACCAGGGCCGCAAAGGCTTTCAGGCGGCCTTCCGCGATGGCGCCGCGCAGGCCCGTCATGAGATCCTGATAGAAGGACAGATTGTGCCAGGTGAGCAGCATGGAGGCGACGATCTCTTTCGCTTTCACCACATGGTGCAGATAGGCGCGGCTGAATTTGCGGCAGGCCGGGCAGCGGCAGCCCGCGTCGAGCGGCGCTGTATCTTCGGCGAATCGCGCGTTGCGCAGATTGAGCGGCCCTTCGCGGGTGAATGCCTGGCCGTTGCGGCCCGAGCGCGTGGGAAGCACGCAATCGAACATGTCGATCCCGCGCAACACGGCGCCCACGATATCGTCCGGCTTGCCGACACCCATCAGATAGCGCGGCCGATCGGCAGGCAAAAGCGGAACCGTCGCATCGAGCGTGTCGAACATCGCCGATTGCGCCTCGCCCACCGCGAGTCCGCCCACGGCATAACCGTCGAAGCCGATCTCGATCAGTTCGTGCGCCGAGCGCGCGCGCAGATGGGGAAAGACGCCGCCTTGCACGATGCCGAAGCAGGCATGGCCCGGCTGGTCGCCGAACGCGAGTTTCGAGCGCTTCGCCCAGCGCATGGAGAGCGCGAGCGATTGCTCGATCGCGGCTTCGCTTGCGGGATAAGCGGGACATTCGTCCAGCACCATCCGGATATCGGAGCCGAGGAGATGCTGAATCTCCATCGCGCGCTCGGGACTGAGGAATTGTTCGGAGCCGTCGATATGCGACTGGAAGCGGACACCCTCGTCCGCGATCTTGCGCAGCTTTGCCAGCGACATCACCTGGAAGCCGCCGGAATCGGTGAGGATGGGCCGCTCCCATCCCATGAATTTGTGCAGCCCGCCAAGGCGAGCAATGCGTTCGGCGCCGGGCCGCAACATCAGGTGATAGGTGTTCCCGAGAATGATGTCGGCGCCGGTTTCCCGCACGGACTCCGGCAGCATGGCCTTGACGCTCGCGGCCGTCCCAACCGGCATGAAGGCCGGCGTGCGGATTTCCCCACGCGGCATGTGGATCGCACCGGTACGCGCGGCGCCGTGGGTCGCGGCAATGTCGAAGCGCAATCCAGTCATGTGCGGCCGCGCATCAGCAGGCACGCATCGCCATAGGAGTAGAAGCGGTAGCGCTCCGCGATCGCCTCCGCATAGACGGCTTTCATGATCTCCGTCCCCATAAAAGCGCAGACCAGCATGAACAATGTCGAGCGCGGCAGATGAAAATTCGTGAGCAACACGTCGGCCGCCTTGAAGCGATATCCCGGGGTGATGAAGATATCCGTCTCGCCGCGGAACAGCGCGATCCGGCCGTCGTCTCCGGCAGCACTTTCCAAGGTGCGCAGCGAGGTCGTTCCCACTGAGACGATACGTCCGCCGCGTGCGCGGGCCAAGTTGACATTCTCGGCCGCGCGCTCGTCGATTTCGGCCCATTCCGAATGCATGCGATGCTCGTTTGTATCGGCGGCGCTGACGGGCAGGAACGTACCCGCGCCGACATGCAGGGTCACGCGCTCTTTTGCGACGCCTCTCGCAGCGAGCCGCGCGAACAGCGCGCGCGTGAAATGGAATCCGGCGGTGGGCGCCGCAACCGAGCCCTCGCGGACGGCATAGATGGTCTGGTAATCGCTTCTGTCCTGCGCATCGGCTTTGCGTTTGCCCGCAATATAAGGCGGCAGCGGCATCTCGCCATCGCGCGCGATTGCGCGATCCAGTTCCGCGCCGGCGCAATCGAATTCCATCTCCACCTCGCCGCCTTCGCCGCGCGCCAGAACATGCGCATGCAATGCCGTCGCGAATGCAAGGCGATCCCCGCTCGCGAGTTTGCGGGCCGGGCGCGCAAAGGCGAGAAAACGCGATGGGCTCAGCCGCTTATGCAGCAGCACTTCGACGGCCGGACCGTTGCCTTCGGCGCCTGCGCGCGGCAGGCGCCGCCCGCGCAGCCTCGCCGGGATCACTTTGGTGTCGTTGACGACCACGAGATCGCCGGCGCGCAGAAACTCGGGCAAATCGCCGACATGGGCATGTTGCAGCGCGCCGTCCGCGTGGATGACCAGCAGCCGCGCGGACTCGCGCGGGCTTGCGGGCCTCAGAGCGATCAGCTCGTCCGGCAGGTCGAAATCGAACAGCGCCACATCCATGGAGCGCGACAATAGCCGGAGTCAGGCGTCCGCGCGATCAGCGGCCGACGCTTTCCAGCACCGCTTCGACGATTCGGTCCTGGGTTGCTTCGTCGAGATAGGGATGCATCGGCAGGCTGATCACGGTCTTGCAGATGCGCTCGCTGACCGGCACGGGAGCGCTGGGGAAATGGGCATAACCCTTCTGCGCATTGAGCGGGATGGGATAATAGATCGCCGTGGGAATGCCTTTCGCCTTGAGATCGGCCTGCAGCTTGTCGCGGTCGGGAACCTGCAAGGTGTATTGCGCCCAGGTCGATTGCGCGCCGTCGATCACGCGCGGCACGCGGATCCGGTTGGATCGGCCCAGCGCCTCGTTGTAGCGCTTCGCGATGCGGTCGCGCAGTTCGAGTTCCTCCGGAAAGATCTTCATCTTCTCGAGCAGGATCGCCGCCTGGATCGTGTCGAGGCGCGAATTCACTCCGATGCGCACATTCTCGTATTTATCCGTGCCTTGCCCGTGAATGCGGATGGAGCGCAGGATTTCGATCAGGCCGTCGTCATTGGTGAAGCTCGCGCCGCCGTCGCCGAAACACCCGAGCGGCTTGGCCGGAAAGAAGCTGGTGGACGCCGCATCGCCGATGCCGCCTGCCCGGCGGCCGTCCAGCAAAGCGCCGAAGCCCTGCGCCGCATCGCACAGCATCAATAGCTTCTCGCGGGCGACGATGGGTTCGAGCTTGCGATAGTCCGCCGCCTGGCCGAACAGATCGACCGGCATCACCACGCGCGCCTTCAACTTGCCGTCGCGCTTCACCATCGCGATGGCCGCTTCGAGACTTGCCGGATCCATGTTGTAGGTGTCTTCGAGCACATCGACGAAGACAGGAGTGGCGCCCACCAACGCCACCACTTCCGCGGACGCGGCAAACGTGAAGGTCGGCACGAACACCGCGTCGCCCGGTCCCACATTCCACGCGCGCAGCACGATCATCAGCGCGTCCGTGCCGTTCGCACAGGCGAGCGCGTGTTTTACTCCGACGAATTGCGCGAGTTTCTCTTCCAGTTCCCGGACCTGTGGACCCATCACCCATTGGCCGCCTTCGACGGCCGCCTCGATGGCGCGGGAAAGCGTTGCGCCGAGTCGGCGGCGCTGCGCCTGCAGATCGATGAAGGGAATGGCCATGGGAACTCCGGATACGAAACCGCTGGCCTTCTAGGCGACAGGCAGGCCCCTGACAACGCAGGCCGGGACACTAAATGTTTCCGAATGCGGCGGCGGAAGGACTCAGGCTTGCCAAGGGTTAACGATGCCGATTTCCAGCGTTCGATCGTGCCGTAATCACTTTTTGAACGAAGCCGGACGGGCCTCTTCCCCGCGCATCTCGGGAATCTCGAAATCCAAGCCGATCTTTGCAAAATAGCTCGCGAGCCTGGTGCCTGCGCCCACTTCCGTGCTGGGCTCCGTCATCACGGCATTGCGCAGGATATCTCGAACTTCATCATCCAAGCTTCGGCCATGCAGCTGCGCGCGACGCTGGAGCCGTTCAGCCACATCGTCTTCTATGCCGTGGATAACAAATTCTCCCTCCTTCATGCGGCATCGACCTCGACCTGCATTTTGAGGATTTTGTCGGGGGCGCCGCTGATGGCGCCGTTGTTGTGATCTCCGCCTTTCTTGATCGCGTCGACATGCTCCATGCCTTCGACCACCTGTCCCCAGACCGTATATTGTCGGTCCAGCCACGGCGCATCGGCGAAGCAGATGAAGAACTGGCTGTTGGCGCTGTTCGGATTGTTTGTGCGCGCCATAGAGACGGTGCCGCGCGAATGGCGCTCGGCGGAAAATTCGGCCTTGAGGTCTTCGAGATCGGAACCGCCGCTGCCGGTGCCGGTGGGGTCTCCCGTCTGCGCCATGAAATCGGGGATCACGCGATGGAACACGACGCCGTCATAGAAGCCTTTGCGCGACAATTCCTTGATGCGCGCGACATGCTCCGGCGCCAGATCGGGACGCAGCGCGATCACCACGCGACCGTTCTTCAGAGTCATGACGATCGTATTTTCGGGATCACGGGCCATTCTGGACTTTCCTCTTTTCGGCGCAGCGGGCAACCAGCAATTCGGCGATATAGGGACTGGTGAATGGCGAAACGTTGCCGCCCAGCATCGCAATGTCCTTGACGAGCCGCGATGCGATGGCCTGATGCCGCGGATCGGCCATCAGGAAAACGGTCTCGATTTCGGAATTGAGCCGCTGGTTCATCGCGACCATCTGGAATTCATATTCGAAATCCGAAACCGCGCGCAGCCCGCGGATGATGACCGATGCGCCCACCTTCTCCGCAAACTGCATCAGCAGCGACTCGAATGTTTCAACGGCGATCGTGGCGCGGCCCTCGGCCAGGGGCGCCGCCTCGTGCCGCATCATTTCCATCCGCTCGGGCAACGTGAACATCGGCGACTTCGAGGGATTGGTCGCAACCCCGATTACCAGATGATCGACGAGCTTAACCGCCCGCTTGATGATGTCGAGATGACCCAGAGTTATCGGATCGAACGTACCGGGATAGAGTCCCACGCGTTTCATGACCATTACGATCCCTCTTCGCCAGGTGAGGCCTCGCCGGCCGCTTCTTCGATGCGCTCGACCGACACCACGCGTTCGCCTTCGTCCAGCCGGAACACCACAACGCCTTGCGCCGCGCGGCCTTGAACGCTGATGCCGGCGACACCCACGCGAATGGTCTGGCCTTGATTGCTGATCAGCATCAGATCGTCCGATTCCTCGACCGGGAAGCCCGCAATGATCGCACTGTTCTTGCGTCCCATCCCGATCGCGACGATGCCCGAACCGCCGCGGCCCGTGACGCGATATTCGTAGGAACTCGTGCGCTTGCCGAAACCGTTTTCGGAGATGGCGAGAACGAATTGTTCGCGTGCACCCAGTTCCGCGTAACGCTCCGAGGTCAGGGTCGCCTCTTCGCCGCCCGCTTCCTCGTCGTCCGCTACGTCTTCAACGGAGGCTTCGGCCTCTTCGCCGAGAGCGGCGCGGCGCGCGGCGCTCGCCTGCTTGAGATAGGCCCGCGCTTCGGCAGTCGTCGCATCGGAGTGGAGGAGCAACGACAAACTGACCACTTCGTCGCCGGCTACGAGCTTGACGCCGCGCACGCCGGTCGAGTCGCGGCCCTTGAACACGCGCACATCGCCGATGGCGAAGCGAATGCATTTGCCCGAGTGCGTGGTGAGCAGGATGTCGTCGCGATCGGTGCAGGTCTGCACGCCGACGATGCCGTCGCCGGCCTCCAGCTTCATCGCGATCTTTCCGTTGCGATTGATGCTGGCGAAATCGGACAGCTCGTTGCGCCGAACGTCGCCCGATTTGGTGGCGAACACGACATTAAGCGCTTCCCACTCGGTTTCGTTCTCCGGCAACGGCAGAATGGTGGTGATGCGCTCGCCTTCCTGCAACGGCAGCAGATTCACCATCGCCTTGCCGCGGCCCTGGATCGGCGCTTCCGGCAGGCGCCAGACCTTCAGCTTGTACGCCATGCCGGTCGACGAGAAGAACACCAGCGGCGCGTGCGTCGAGGCCACGAAGATATGCGTGACGAAATCCTCTTCGCGGGTCGCCATGCCGGAGCGGCCCTTGCCGCCGCGTCCCTGCACGCGATATTCGGCCAGAGGAGTGCGCTTGATGTAGCCGGCATGCGTGACGGTGACGGCCACGTCCTCGCGCTCGATCAGATCTTCGTCTTCGACCTCGATCTCGGCTTCGACGAGTTCCGTCAGGCGCGGCGTCGCGAATTCGCTTTTGATGTCGTTCAGTTCGTCGCGGATGATCGCGAGCACGCGGCCGCGGCTGCGCAATATATCGAGATAGTCGGCGATCGCTTCGCCCAGCTTCTTCACTTCGTCGCCGATTTCGTCGCGGCCGAGCGCGGTCAGCCTTGCCAGACGAATTTCGAGGATCGCCTTGGCCTGCTCGTCCGAGAGACGGATCGATTCGCCGTCCAGCATCATGTGGCGCGGATCGGCAACCAGCGCGACCAGCGGCGCAACATCGCGCGCGGGCCATATCTTTTCCATCAATCGCGCCTTGGCAGTGGCCGTATCGGGTGCCGCGCGGATCAGCGCGATCACTTCGTCGATATTGGCGACGGCGACGGCAAGACCCACCAAAATATGTGCGCGGTCGCGCGCCTTGGCGAGATCGAAGCGGGTGCGCCGCGTCACCACCTCTTCGCGGAACAGCACGAAGGCCGCAAGAAGGTCCTTCAGATTCATCAATTGCGGCCGGCCGTTGTTCAACGCCAGCATGTTGACGCCGAACGACATCTGAAGCTGCGAATAGCGGTAGAGCTGGTTGAGCACGACTTCCGACGAAGCGTCGCGCTTGAGCTCGATGACGACCCGCATGCCATGCCGGTCGCTCTCGTCGCGCAGCTCGGAGATGCCTTCGACCCGTTTGTCGCGCACCAGCTCCGCGATGCGCTCGATCATGTTCGCCTTGTTCACCTGATAGGGAATCTCGGTGACGATGATCGCTTCGCGGTCCTTGCGCAGCTCTTCGATGTGGCATTTGGCGCGCATCAGGATCGAGCCGCGTCCGCGGGCCAGTGCCGCGCGGGCAGCCTGCTTGCCGATGATCAAAGCGGCGGTCGGAAAATCGGGCCCCGGCACGATCTCGGTCAAGGATTCCATGCTGATCGAGGGATCGTCGATATAGGCGAGACACGCATCGACCACTTCGCCCAGATTGTGAGGCGGCACATTCGTCGCCATGCCGACTGCGATGCCGCTGGCGCCGTTGACCAGCAGATTGGGAAAACGCGCCGGCAGAACGACGGGCTCGCGCTCGGACGCATCGTAATTGTCCTGGAACTCAACCGTGTCCTTTTCGAGATCTTCGGTCAGTGCATGCGCGATCTTGGCGCGGCGCACTTCCGTGTATCGCATCGCGGCAGGCGGATCGCCGTCGACCGAACCGAAATTGCCCTGGCCGTCTATGAGCGGCACGCGGATCGAAAAATCCTGCGCCATGCGCGCGAGAGCGTCATAGATCGATTGATCGCCATGCGGGTGGTATTTGCCGATCACATCGCCGACGACGCGCGCGGATTTGCGGTACGGCTTGTTCCAGTCGTAACCGTTTTCGTGCATCGAATAGAGGATGCGCCGATGCACGGGCTTGAGCCCGTCGCGCGCATCCGGAAGCGCGCGCGACACGATCACGCTCATCGCATAGTCGAGATACGACTTGCGAAGCTCGTCCTCGATGGCAATCGGGCTGACGCTGCCGCCGCTTGCGGGCGGCGCGCCGTCAGCAGGTTGGTCGCTCAAAATGCGTTCCTCGACAGGGCCAGTTCAGGCCGCGGAAGAAGGCCCGATTTCCAGCCTGCTTCGTAGCACTTCTCCAATCGATTCTGCCAGCAAAACCGTGCATTTCAGGGCCGTTCTGCGGCCTTTTGCGCGGGCGCCCCGGTAATCTTCGCAAGCTCGGCCGCGACCCGGTCCATATCGTAGGCATACATCAGCCGCGAGCCGTCTTTCATGTCGTTGTAGCCGAAGACGATGCCCACGATGCGGCCCGTGGTTGCAGCGACCACCGGCCCTCCGCTGAAACCTTCCCCGGCTCCCGCCTCGAACGTGAACGCCGTCTGGACCGGGCATTGCGCACACCGCGCCTCGACGGGTGCGGCGAGGCTTCGGACGATGCCACGCGCCTGGCGCAGATCGCGGTTCACACCCAGGCCGTAAGCCATGACGGTCTCGCCTAAGGTCGGGCGTCCGATCGGCGGCACGCCGCCGCCGGAAGTCCGGAAGAAAAGCAGATCGTAGTCCGTCGAGACGCCGATGACGGAAGCGGTCGCGACCAGATTGGCATTGTGCGCATTCGTTGCCGCGATACCTGGTGCTACGATCACGGCTGCGGCGCTTGCCTCGAGAACGAGATCGGCTTTGCCGTCCAGCGGCAGATAGGCAGAAGCGACGGACGGGCTGAGAAAGCCGGCGGACGCTTCGCCCGACGATTGCGGAACACAGCCGCCGAACGCGCAAACCAACGCCAGTAGCGCCGCGAATCGCCAATCCATTGGACCAGACCCACCGCATCCAAGAAAATTTTAGCGCGGAGGTTGCGGGGGATGCGCAGGGGACGCAAGGCGCGCAAAGCGCGCTAAACAATCCTCTGCGTCCTCTGCGAAACCTCTGCGTACTCTGCGCTAAAAGTTGCTTTGTCGCTCCTCAAGTCACGCTTGACGTAACCCGGACCTAGAACGGAATTTCGTCGTCCATTTCGCCCCGATCAAAGCTGGCAGGTGCATCGCCGCCGCCGCTTCGCGGCGCGCCTGCACCCGCGCCTTCGCCTCGGGAATCCAGCATCACGAGCTCGCCGCGAAACCGGTTCAGCACGACTTCCGTCGAATATTTTTCCTGGCCGTCCTTGTCGGTGTATTTGCGGGTCGAAAGCTGGCCCTCGAGATAGACCTTGGAGCCCTTGCGCAGATATTGCTCGGCCACCTTGGCGAGGTTCTCGTTGAAAATCACCACGCGGTGCCACTCGGTGCGTTCCTTGCGCTCGCCCGAGGCCTTGTCGCGCCAGCTTTCCGAGGTCGCCACCGACAGATTGACGACGGGCTCGCCCGACGTCATGCGCCGCACATCCGGGTCGCGGCCCAGATTGCCGATCAAAATCACCTTGTTGACGCTACCGGCCATTGTCGGTCCTTCCCATTCCTTGAAGCGCACAACCTAGCCCCGGCAGCTGCCTGCCGCCACGGCGCGCACCTTCGCACACTCCCAATGTTCTTATTGTGTTCTCAATGAGAGAAGTCAATCCCCAGGTATTTCGGCGTTGCTCAGAACCCGGGCGACCGCGGCCATGAGCGAAGGGCTCGTAGATCGAGTGCATCAGCGCACGATTCCAAATCGCATTGCGGGGAGAATGGAATAAATCTTGGTTACTTGCGCCGCAATGCCGCAAGACTTTCAACGGACATCTAGGGATAGCGTGTCGAACTCCAAATCATCCTCGTGCTTTGAAGCATCCTCAAGAATGCTCGCACTACGATTTCTCAAAAAAATTTGTTTATTTTCAATACAATAAGGAACGTTTTTTCGCATAACAGTCTAGATACATAATTATTTGAGACAAGATCGGTCTTCGATTCATTTTCATTGCTTTGAATCGCTCTGATTGCCATCATGACCGTTGACCGAAAGGTCAATTCGCTTGTCGAACAAGGACTGTTCATCTGGGCTTTAGGTATTTTCGTCATTCAATCCGAAGGAGAGCGAAATGGCTAACATCACGCCGAGCGTTCTATCGAACGCGATTATGGGCAAGCTCTACGATGTGCTCACCAATGGCGACGCCACCGTGCCGAAATCGCCGGACAATTTTTTCAGCTGGGAGACGCCCGGCGTTCCTGTAACGCCAAACGATTTTGCCTTTCTCACCCAAGGTTTCACGGGAGTCGTGAAACCGGCAGCCGCGCAGACTTTGCTCCAGGCAACGGGGGCCAGCGGGGGAGCCGGCGCTTCGAGCGGCACTGGAGCAAGCAGCCCTGCCACAGGCAGCGGGGCAAGCAGCCCTGCCACAGGCAGCGGGGGGAGCAGCTCCGCAGCCGGCAGCGCAAGTGGTTCCTCACAATCCTCGGGATTGACGGATGCCCAGCTTTCGCAGCTTCGGGCGCAGGATGTGAGCGGGTTGTACCAGCAGGCAGAATCGTTCGCCCATCTGGTGGACTTTATTCCCGATGTTGCCTCCATGAATGGAAAGCAGCTCGCCCAGCTGGCCATACAGACGGATAACGGCGAACTGAGCGACGTTTACCAAATGACTCTGACGATGAGTCAAATCATGCAAAGCGTAATTCCCGATGCCGAAAAAGCGGAGATCGCGCGCCTGCGCGGCCTCCTCACGACGACCACCAAGACGACCGATCTCATCAGCGGCGCCGAGGTGGATGTGATCGGCCCCAGCCCGCTCGTCATCGCTTACAACACAAAGATGACCGCGTATGACAACGCGGCGTTGGCCTACAACAATGCGCGCATCAGCGCGCTGGCCGCCAACGATCCGCAGTCCGTTCAGTATTTCGCGATCAATGCGCCCATCCTCCGCAACATGGTGACCGCGGCGATGTCCGACTGGGTGACTACGGGCTACAAGAATCAGTATGAAGAAATCGCAGCTTACATCGCGCAGGTCGAAGGGCGCGACTTGTCGTTGCTTGTTGCCGCCTACAAAGACGATCTCGCACAGGCACAGCTGACGGGAATCGCGTCCGGCACCAATTTTTATTACACGGCGCTCACGCCGGCCGATTTCTACGAATCGACAGGCTGGTCGCAATTTCATTTCTCGGCTGCGGATTTTTCGAACTACAGCAACAGCAACTTCAACTCGAGCGGCTGGTCCGTCGCTGCCTCGGCGGGCTTCCTCGGCTTCGGCGCCAGCGCCGCCTCGAGCCATCAGCAGTCGCGAAGCCAATATACCGGCACCTTCAACTCCGACCATTGTTCGATGTCGTTCGAGATTTGTCAGGTGGCTATTACGCGGGCCTGGATGAAAACCTCTTATCTGAACAGCAAGAGTTGGCGCTTCGATCCGACCAATCCCGACCTCAAGAACAATGTCCTGAGCGACGGCGGTTCGCCGCCCAAGGGATTGATGCCCGCTTATCCCACGTCCGTCATTTTCATTCGCAATCTGTCGCTTAATTTCGGCGACAACTCGGGGATTCAACAATATATGTCGCAGGGGAGCAGCGACACCCAGGGCGGCAGCGCAGGTTTCTCCCTGGGCCCGTTCTCGATCGGCGCCAGCGCCAGTCACAACGCCGCCCAGGGCAGCACGACCTCGCAGGGGGGCTATTCCTGGAGCGATCAGGGGTTGAACGTTCCCGGTATGCAGATTGTCGGTTACCGATGCCACGTTCTGCCGAAATCGCCGGATCCGTCCCCGTCCATCCAGAATTGGATTTAAGGAGAATAATATCGGGGAGAGTTTGACCAATGGACGCGACCGCCCAGCTTGCTCTGATGGCGAAAGCGAAGCTCGTCTTCGAGACCCCGGGAACTTTTCTGAACTTTCCGGTTCTCGCGCCGTTGTCTTTCCCGCCGTCGAGTCTGGATTTTTCTCAAGCGGCACAAGATCCCGCGGTCGCCGCCGCATTGCAGGACTTCTCGCGGGCGGTGAACAGTTGCCCGGTGGGTTCGGTCTCGAGCGGCGATGGAGACGACTATCTCTGGGATCGCTACGACAGCTGGCTAACGGCGATGACGTTGGCCAAAAGCCAGCTCGACCCAGAGGATCAGGCCGCGTACACCGCAGCCCGGGCGATATTGATGATTACCGACAGCAACGGCTTCGATGCAGATAGTCCTATGGTTGTCGCATATAAGCAGTGTCGCGACGCCGCCTACGCAGCCCAGCAGGCCTACACGTCCGCGGAACTCACCGCGACGAGTTCGGGGAGCAGCACTGCGCTCACGACTTGGCAAACCGTCGACGAACCGAGGCTTCGCGCCGCTATCGCGGCCGCCCAGGCCGATTGGGCGAATGCCGGCCATAAATCCGATGTCGAATCTGCGCAAGGCACCGTGGCGCGGTGCCAGGCGCTGATGCCGCAGGCGATTTGGGCGGAATGGCGAAAGCTTTACCAACCCGACATCGACTGCATTACGGACCCGGCGACAAACTCGTCCTACGTACCCAGCGCATTCTCGCCATCCGATCTGGCAAATCAGGCATGGACGACGCTGAGCATCTCGGGCACGGAGATTGCCACGCTGGTAGCGGGCGCGCCGCCGGAGTTGAGTGCGATTTTCGGCGCAAGCGGCACTTCCAATGTCACCGCGATTTCATTCGAATTCCGCTCGGCATCCATTGTGCGGCCCTGGTTGAGCACAAACGTGTTCCAATCGCGCTTCTGGAAATTTCCCGACGGTACGCAGCTCAGCGACGGCGCGTCGCCGCCCACGGGACTATGGCCGGCCTACATTGCAGCAGTGGTATTCGTGCGTAACGTCCAGATCACGCAGACCAATGTCGCAAGCCAACCCGTCCCCGCGTCCCAACTGCTTCATCTGGAAATGTCCCGTCCGATGCCGAGTCCCTTGATCAACCGTGTCGCATCGGTGGTGCCGCACTCATCGGTGCAGGCGGCAAAACCTGCTGCCGGCTTGGCGAAAGTTGCTGCAACACCCCCGGCGGCGGCGGTGCGTCCGGAAGTGTCGATGCGTCCCATGATGTTTGCGGCACGGCCTGCCCTGCAGACAGCCCATACGGCCGCGCCGTCCACCGCGGCTTTTTCGTTTCTGCGGCTGAATTCGGCGACCTACAGGACTCCTCCGGCCGCTTCGCCGCCTGCTGTGGTCGCCTCGGCGACGACCGTCACAACCACGCCGGCACAAACCGACAATCAGATCACGGTGTTGGCCTTCATCTGCCGCATGTTGCCGAAGGCGCCCGATCCGGATCCAGCTCTCGTCTGGAGCGCTTGAATCGATGTGAGAGAATGGAGTTCGGTCGACTGCATGACTGATCGCCAAGGGCGCGCCAAAATCGGTCAAAATCAATCCGTATCGTGTTCCTCGAACTGCCCAGGTAGACATATATTAAGGCTGAACGCGCGCCCGCGCGTCAGCTAACCTGTCCTTTTGTGTCCGCCGCGAGGCCTTCCAACGCTTCCGCAAACCGCGTGCGAAACACGACCGGATCTGGAATATCGGGAATGGGGTCGTGCGATCCCCCTGTGCCGGTGATCACCACGGAACCATAGTTCAGCAGGCGACCGGAAATATTCTGATGCACCCTGACGCTCTCGATCTTATCAAGTCGAATTTCAATCGTTCGCAAAGTTATCACGCCGAACTTGGCGACGACCCGGCGATTCGTGAGCGCGAGCTCATTGGTAAAATAGCGCAATATCGGCGGGACAACGAGCAGCACAGCAAGAGCAATAAATCCCCATCCGAGCCGGTCGCCGCTGCCGGCCGCGACAGAGCCGAACACCAGCGCGATGCCGCCGAGAATAAACGATCCGATGTATCGGCGCAGCGCGATCTTCGTCTGAAGCAGAATGCGCTCATCCTTCAGGAGGGTTCTTTCCAGATAGCTTGCCATGTTTCGTTTCCCCCAACGTGCGTCCGCACCAAGTCTATATCACGCCTGCAATACTCTTGCGCATGTCTATCATTGGCCACACTACAAGTGGCGCTCCGCAGGCGCACGAACGGCCGATCCAATGAACGTTTGTGTACCTTGCCGATAGTGCGTTGATCTCTCAAGAAATTCCTCTGAATCGTTCGATTCTCGTTCCAACTTTATTTTGCGCGGCGCATTGATTCCGCTTCGACGGTCGCTATTCCATTGGATCGAACAGTTGGCGACGCGCGAACGTGGATCGCGCGCGCCGGCGCGCGACGCGTTTGCGGAGGACGATCTCCTTACAGGTTTCCTGTTATTTTCCTGTTTAACAGGGGAAAGGTCGGACGAAAGTCGAACAACGAGTGCACGAACGAAACACATGATGCAAAAAAGTCGCCTGTTATTCTCCTGTTTAACAGGAGCACGAAGGTCTGCAGCGGTAAACCGGAGCGCGGGCATCCTGCCTGCCTCTGCCGCAGCGAAGCCTCGGCTTCGCGCAGGCAGGCCCGCATGCGATTTGACGTTTGCGCCGAAGCGGGCGGGACGCCCGCGCTGCGAAAGCTCTCTCCTGTTATTTTCCTGTTTAACAGGAAGGCGAATGTCCGCGGTGATGAACCGGCGCGCGGGTATCCTGCCTGCCTCCGCCGAAGCGAAGCCTCGGCTTCGCGCAGGCAGGCCCACATGCGATTTGACGATTGCGCGGAAGCGGGCGCGACGCCCGCGCTCCGACAGCTCTCTCCTGTTATTTTCCTGTTTAACAGGGGAAAGGTCGGACGAGAATCGAACAGTGAGTGCGCGAACGAAACACATGATGCAAGAAAGTCGCCTGTTATTCTCCTGTTTAACAGGAGCACGAAGGTCCGCAGCGGTAAACCGGAGCGCGGGCATCCTGCCTGCCTTCGCCGAAGCGAAGCCTCGGCTTCGCGCAGGCAGGCCCACATGCGATTTGACGATTGCGCGGAAGGGGGCGGGACGCCCGCGCTCCGACAGCTCTCTCCTGTTATTTTCCTGTTTAACAGGAACGCGAAGCTTTACGGCGAGGACTGCGTGCAACACGTGTGTCTTGCGCGATACGGCGGAGTCAAAAGTTCCCCTGTTATTTCGCCAGTTTAACAGGGGAACCCGATGCTGAGACGGTCTCGATCTCCGCCCTCGATTTTAGCACGCGCCGGCGTCAACCGCGCTCGCAATGCTTCAGGCGAACCCAAATCCTGTTGCCATTCTCTGCACCCGACTGGCCGGTCACAACGCCTGTTCGAACAGCGGTTCGAGCTGCTTGGCGCCTTTGACGGTCAGGTGGTGCTCGTCGCGATAGATCGGAAGTCCGTTCAGAGCGACTTCGCAGGAGGCGGCCGGACACAGAATCCGATCCGGGTAAACGACCGTCACGTGATAGGTCGCCTTCAGATGTGCCAACTCGCCGAGAACGAAATTCTGACGCTGCAGATAGAGCGACTTGGCGAGGCTCGGCGTGCCGTAATTGTCGGCGAATCTCAGGCGGGCCAGCACTGGCGGAACGGCCCAGCCGATTTCCGGCACCGAGGCGACGACCACGACCTTCTTTCCGGCGCTCACCAGCGCATGCACGGTGCGTTCAAGCCCGCGCGCAAACACCGCGCGATTGTCGGCCTCCGGCGCGCCGGTCGAAAAATCGTCGACAAAAACGATGCGACCATGCGGTTCGCTGCCATAGGTGGAACCTTCCGCGTCTTTTCCCCAGCGCGCTTCCAGGATCACTTCGGAGATGTTCCTGCGCAGCGCGATCTTGAGCGCTTCGTCGTTGAACGCGCGGCATCCGGGCACGTCGAGCCGATCGACACCCAGCAATGGCGGGCAACTCGCGGCACCGGCAAAGAGCCCCACGCGACCGCTGCGCGAGGCCACGTCTTCCACCGCCGGCATGATCGCGTCCGCATGGGAATCGCCCCACAACAAATAGCTCGGGCTCGCGGCGCCGCCGCCGACGCGGCAGAGCCTGTTTTCGCGCAAATCCTGCGCGCTCAATCCGAAGCAGCGATCGATGCGCGGCTCGTGATCGTTCTCTTCGGCGAGGATCGCGCGAACGTCCGGACGCAGCCGCTCGGGAAAACCTCCATCCGACACTGCGAACATCGCGCATGCGGCGGTCGCCGCCATCGCCGTGGCAGCACCTGCAAACAGATGGCGGCGCGAGACGCGGACTGCGCGCGCGCGGAACGGTTTTTCGACGAAGCGCCAGGACAGCACGGCCAGCGCGAACGACAGTGCGATGAGACCGACACTCTCGATGATCGTCAGGTTTCGAAACGCGTAATAGCGCGCGAGAACGAAAATCGGCCAATGCCACAGATAGAGCGAATAGGAGATGAGCCCCACAAACACGACGGGCCGCCACGAGAGCGCCTTGCCCGTCCAGGTTTCGCTGCCTTGCGTCGCATAAATGACCAGCGTCGCGCCGGCGCAAGGAATGAGTGCGGCAGGTCCCGGAAACGGCATCTCGGCGGTAAACGCGACGACTGCGTATCCAATCAGCAGAAGCCCGATTGCAGCCAGTGCCTCGGAAATCGCGCGATTGGCGAGCGGTGGAATTGCGCCCAGCGCCAGCAGCGCCCCCAGCATCAATTCCCAGGCGCGTGCGGGCAGCAAGTAGAACGTCGCCGAAGGCGCATGCGCGACACCCCATATCCCCAGCACGAAAGATGCCGCGAAGATCGCTCCGACCGCCGCAAGCAACCAGGCACTCCGCCGGAATGCGAGCAGGACCAGCGGAAACAGCAGATAGAACTGCTCCTCCACCGCGATCGACCACAGATGCAGCAAAGGTTTCTCGGCGCCGGCGACATCGAAATAGCCGGCCTCGCTCCAGAATTCGAAATTGGATGCGAAACCCGCTGTCGCAAGCAGGCTCTTCGCGTAGCGCACGAGATCGTAGGGAAAGAGAATGAGCACAGCAGCGAAGGAAACCACCGCCAGCATCGCGAACAAGGCCGGAAAGATGCGGCGGATACGGCGCTCGTAGAATTTGGCAATCGAGAAACGGCCGTCCTGCATCTCGCCGTGGATCAGCGCCGCGATCAGATAGCCCGAGATGACGAAGAAAACATCGACCCCCACGAAGCCGCCGCGGGACGGGCCGAGGCCGTAATGGAACAGCACGACCGGCAGAATCGCGAGCGCGCGCAGTCCGTCGATCTCCGGCCGGTAGCGCACCGCATGCGCTCCGACGCTGCCGAAACCGGGGCCATTGAAAAAAGCCTGCCCTGCACCCACCTGAACGCGCACCTTCCATTCGACGGCGGCGAGATAACGACGCTCCGGGCGAATCGCGCAAGGCGAATCACCGCACAGGGACGATGGACAATTCGGTCCGAGTCGGACTAAAGAGTGTTCGTTATTTGTTCCGCTCTTCGGCCACGGGACCCGGCGCTTGCCGGGCACGAGGCCGATGGCACAAGCTAGCCGTTTCGATCCGGGAACCCATGCTGAAAAACATCTCCATTCGCGGCGCACGCGAGCACAATCTCAAGAATATCGACGTCGAGATTCCGCGCGATACGCTGACCGTCATCACCGGGCTGTCGGGCTCGGGAAAATCCTCGCTCGCCTTCGACACGATCTATGCCGAGGGCCAGCGGCGCTATGTCGAGAGTCTCTCGGCCTACGCGCGCCAGTTCCTGGAGCTGATGCAGAAGCCCGATGTGGACCACATCGAGGGCTTGTCGCCCGCAATTTCCATCGAGCAGAAAACAACTTCGCGCAATCCGCGCTCGACCGTCGGCACAGTCACCGAGATCTACGACTATCTGCGCCTGCTGTTCGCGCGGGTCGGCGTTCCCTACTCGCCGGCCACCGGCCTGCCGATCGAAAGCCAGACCGTCAGCCAGATGGCCGACCGCATCCTCGCGCTCGACGAAGGCACGCGACTCTTTCTGCTGGCCCCCATCGTACGCGGACGCAAAGGCGAATATCGCAAGGAATTGCTGGAACTGCAGAAGAAAGGCTTCCAGCGGGTCAAGGTGGACGGCAAATTCTACGAAATCGGTGAGACGCCCGCGCTGGACAAGAAGATCAAGCACGACATCGAAGTCGTGGTCGACCGCATCGCGGTCAAGAAGGATATCGGCAATCGGCTGCCGGATTCGATCGAAACCGCGCTCAATCTCTCGGAAGGATTGGTCATCGCCGAATTCGCCGATGTGAAGGAAAAAGGCGAACCGAAGCGGCTGATGATGTCGTCCAAATTCGCCTGCCCCGTCTCCGGTTTCACGATTCCGGAGATCGAGCCGCGGCTGTTCTCGTTCAACAACCCGCATGGCGCCTGCCCCGCCTGCGACGGCCTCGGCACGCAACTCTATTTCGATCCGGCGCTCGTGGTGCCCGACGAAACCATCACCTTGAAGAACGGCGCGCTGTCGCCCTGGCACAAATCGTCGTCGCCTTATTACCTGCAGACGCTCGAGGCGCTGGGCCGCCACTACAAATTCTCGCTCAACGAACCCTGGGAAGACCTGACCAAGCGCGCACGGGACATTATCCTCTACGGCTCCGGCGAGGACGAGATCAAATTCATCTATGACGACGGGCTGCGCCGTTACGAGACGAAGAAAACCTTCGAAGGCGTGATCCCCAATATGCAACGCCGCTACAAGGAAACGGATTCCTCGTGGATTCGCGAGGAGATGGAGCGTTATCAGGACACGAGTCCCTGCGACGTGTGCAAGGGTTATCGCCTCAAGCCCGAGGCATTGGCAGTCAAGATCGCGGGCAAGCATATCGGCGAAGTGTGCGCGCAATCGATCCGGCTTGCGGATACCTGGTTTCGCGATCTCGACAAGGACCTCAGCAAGAAGCAGCAGGAAATCGCCGAGCGCATCCTCAAGGAAATTCGCGCGCGGCTCAAATTCCTCAACAATGTCGGGCTCGATTACCTGACCCTCGCGCGCGGCTCGGGCACCTTGTCCGGCGGCGAAAGCCAGCGCATCCGGCTCGCGTCCCAGATCGGCTCGGGGCTGACGGGCGTACTCTATGTGCTGGACGAGCCTTCGATCGGGCTGCATCAGCGCGACAACGCCAAGCTGCTCGAGTCGCTCAGAGGCCTGCGCGATCTCGGCAACAGCGTGATCGTCGTGGAGCATGACGAGGAGGCCATCCGCCAGGCAGATCATGTGATCGACATGGGGCTCGGCGCCGGCATCCATGGCGGCGAGATCATCGCCGAAGGCACGCCTGCCGACATCATGCGTTCGCCTAAGAGCCTCACGGGAAAATATCTCGTGGGCATCGAGCAGATTCCCATCCCCGCGAAGCGCCGCAAGCCCGCTTATGACCGCTGGCTCAAGGTCGTCGGCGCACGCGGCAACAATCTCAAGAATGTGTCGGCGCAGATCCCGCTGGGCACGTTCACCTGCATCACCGGCGTATCGGGCGGCGGCAAATCCACCCTCGTGATCGAGACGCTTTACAAAGCGGCCGCGCGCAAACTCAACGCCGCACGCGAACATCCCGCGCCGCACGACCGCATCGAAGGTCTCGAATTCCTCGACAAGGTGATCGACATCGATCAATCGCCGATCGGCCGCACGCCGCGCTCGAACCCGGCGACCTATACCGGCGCGTTCACACCCATCCGAGACTGGTTCACGGAGCTGCCGGAATCCAAAGCGCGCGGCTACGCGGCGGGGCGCTTCTCGTTCAACGTAAAAGGCGGCCGCTGCGAGGCCTGCCAGGGCGACGGCGTCATCAAGATCGAGATGCATTTCTTGCCGGACGTCTACGTGCAATGCGACGTCTGCAAGGGCAAGCGCTACAACCGCGAAACGCTCGACGTGAAATTCCGAGGGTTTTCGATCGCCGACGTGCTCGACATGACCGTCGAGGCCGGCGCCGAATTGTTCCGCGCCGTGCCTGCGATCCGCGAAAAGCTCGACACGCTCTCGCGCGTGGGCCTCGGCTATATCTCCATCGGCCAGCAGGCGACGACCCTGTCGGGCGGCGAAGCGCAGCGGGTGAAGCTGTCGAAGGAACTGTCGCGACGCGCCACGGGCCGCACGCTCTACTTTCTCGACGAACCCACGACCGGTCTTCACTTCCACGACGTGGCGAAGCTGCTCGAAGTGCTGCACGAGCTGGTCGACAACGGCAACACCGTCGTGGTGATCGAGCACAATCTCGAAGTGATCAAGACGGCGGACTGGGTGGTCGATCTGGGCCCCGAAGGCGGAGACGGCGGCGGCGAGATCGTGGCGGCCGGCACGCCCGAAGACGTGGTCAAGGTCGCGCGTTCCTACACCGGGCAGTATCTGAAGCCGCTGCTCAAAGGCCGCACCCCCGAAAAAATCGCGCCGTCGCGCAGGGCCAGAGCGGCGGAGTGAGTTGAGTTAAATCAATGACTGGAGGTTGGGGTCCTGTAGCCTGGCATCGATCGGTTTCCCCCTGCCGTCGCGCCTTGTCCCCCCACTGCGCGACGGGCCGATCCCAGAGGCCTCCCAACGGAGGCCTCTCTCGTTTTGAGAAGCGGTGAGCTCAACCCGGCGGCGTGTATTCGGCCTGCGGCTCTGCAGCCATCGCGCCCACCGGATCGAGCGGCGGCGCATCAGGCAATGGCTCGATCGCAGAAGGAACTTCTTCGATTTGCTCTGCCGCGGCGTCCGTATGTGCTGTGGTTTCGGCATGGTCGCCGGCCGCCTGGAATTCCTGCGCGGGCTCGGTATGTTCGACTGCAGCGACCTGCTCTTCCGGTTGCACCGCAACGCCCTCGACAGAAGCCGAAGCCTGTGCTCGCAGATCGTGACCCTCTACAGGGTTCGTAAGCACTTCCGGCTGCGCAGCGGCAAACATAGGCAGCGCCGCCTCCGCTGCGGCGCGCGAGGCCAGATCTTCGCGCAGTTCGGAACTGCGATGATCGCCTGGTCGCGCATCGCCGAAGTCACGAGGCCTCGCATCGGCGAAGGCCATCACCGGTTCGCGATACGCAGGGGTCTCTACTTCCACCGGCGCCGCTTCATACGCTGCCGCTTCAGCAAGTTCGTCATAGGCTGCGGCGGAAGCGCCGGCGAACAAGGCCTGCAGCGCGACGAGACCTCCGGCAAGAATTGCCGCGAAGATGGCGATATGGCCGGTTTCGACAGTGTAAAACGCCTGCATTCCACTGGGCAGCGTTTTGCCCATTTGCAGGCCGCCGATTGTCGTCTCGCAAGTCGCGAGCAGAAGCGTCGCCGGAAGCCCGACGATGAGATAGGTGAAGGCGATCCGCCAGAAGTTGCCCCGGCTCAACTGGCCGGCCCGCACAAGCTTGACGTGCTTTTCGGCTGCCGCCATGGGCGAAAGCAGGAAGCCCAGGCGCGAAGCCACCATCAGAAACACCGCCGCCGCAACCACCGCCGCACCGATATCCAGCCAACCCTGGAGCGAGATGCCGGCCCAGCCGAGATGAAGATGCTGCGTATCGGCATAACGCACCGCACTGCTCACCCCAATTCCGGCTGCGACCGCCAGCACCAGCAACACGACGACCTCGACCGCATAAAAACGCAGCAGCGCGAAGAACATCCGCGCTTCGCGGGGACCCACGACGAAATGCACGGCCACGGGCTCATCGCGCAGGCCGAGTGCGTCGCGCGTGAGGGGGACCGCGATCACCGCGCCCAGAAACGCCGTCACGGCGATCAGGGCCAGGAAATAGAAAAACGGATATTCGCCAAGCAGGCCGGCATCTGCCGGCACCGCGCTCTGCATGGCTCCGCTCACGCGCTGAATCAGGTACGTGGCGGCCACCGCATAGAAAACGGCCGGCAACCAACTCAGACCCAGCACCTGGAACAACCGTCCGAACAAAAACCCATAGGCACGCGCAACCCCGTGCCGGACGGAAATCTTCGCCATGACACCCCCGTCGCCTGTCGCGACTGTTCCTGACCAATGATGCCCAATTTGCATGAAACCGGCGCGACGGTCCACCGGGAGGAGCGCTTTCTGCGAATTTTTTGAAGTGCCCGAGGTTGCAGCGCCGAGACGATGTCCGGGTGTGACGCAGAAAGGCGGGTCCGAACTGAGGAGGTGAGGAACGAGCTTGCAAGTTGGGCAAATGGACCGCCGAACCTGCGGCACGATGCCCTAGCAGAGCTGCCGGAGTGTGTTGGCGGAACGCGATGCGGTTTATCCGTTATTCCGCCTTGAACGAGTCGGAATAGCGTTTCTGCATCTCCGCGGTGCTGACCGCTTCCTTGCGCGTCGACAGGAACCATTGATGGCCGAAGGGATCGGCGATCATGCCGGACCGATCGCCATAGAACTGGTCCTGGGCCGGCCGCAGGATCGTCGCACCCTCGGCAACTGCCCGTTTCATCACGCCATCGACATCGTCGACATAGAGATGAAGCTTCACGGGCGTGCCACCGATCGTCGGAGGACTGAGCGCACCGAATGCCGGCGCCTCGTCGGCGAGCATGATGCCGCCGTCCCCGATCGCCAACTCGGCGTGGCCGATCCGACCGTCCGGTTCGGCTAGGCGAAACTGCTCCCTTGCGCCGAGCACCTTGGCATAGAAATCGATTGCCGCGTTTGCACCTTTTACGCTGAGATAGGGCGTGAGCGTAAACGGGCCTTTTGGAGAGAAGGACTTTGCCATATTGCCGTGGTCCCTATCGGTTGGCGCGCGACTTAATAATACGGCTTGTCGACTAGGCGCTGCGAAATCCACCATATGTTGCCCGACGGATCGACAATCCCGCCCTGCCTGTCGTCATAGGGTCTGTCCCCGACTTTCGCCTTAAGTTTTGCGCCATGCTGAAGGGCCTGCGCCATCGCGCGGTCGGCGTCTTCGACGTAAAGATAGAGCGACGCTCGACCTGACGGATAGTCTGCCTGTTCCTCGCTGACCATGATGTTTGTCGAACCCAGCCTGACCTGGCTGTTCGCGATCTTGCCATCAGGCCTATTGCTGCGGCCAATCTCCTCGCCGTTCAGGGCCTGCACCAGAAAGCGCACATAGCTTTCGGCATCCTCAACGACAAGGTACGGAAACACGGTGGCGAAACCCGTGGGCACATGCATGGGGACCTCCTTCAGTCTGCGCACCGGAGCGCTCGAACGACATGCGCTTTCTTATGCATCGTCCTTGCGATCCTCCGATAATTACGTTACGTAACGTAACGATATTTGGAAACGAGTCAAGCGTGAGCGTTGAAAAAAAATCGAAGCGGGGCCGCCCGCGCGACGCCAACGCGCGGAAGAATATCCTGGCGGCGGCGGCGGCGCTGCTCGACGAAGGCGGGATCGGCGCCGTGACGATGGAGGCGATTGCCGCGCGCGCCGGCGTCGGCAAACCGACCATCTATCGCGAATGGCCGAACGCTCAGGCGGTCGCGATGGCGGCGTTCCTGGAGACTGCCGAACCCTCCCGGCCTGGCTCACGCGCGCGCAGTCCGGTCGAAGCTCTACGGCGGCAGTTGCGGAAAGTTGCCGGCGTGTTTGCCACGCGCGCGGGCCGCAACACCGCGATGATGATCGCGGCCGCGCAGAACGACAGCGAATTGGCGAAGGTCTTCCGCAATCACTTTATTCTCAAGAGTCGCGAGGAAGGCCGCATGCTGCTCTCCGCGGCGATTGCCGCGCGCGAATTGCGCAAGGATGTGGACATCGAGGCGGCGCTCGACCTGATCTACGCGCCGCTCTACTTCCGGTTGCTCATCGGGCATGGGCCGCTCGACTCGGCGTTCACCGACAGCATTCTGGACATGGCGCTTGCGGGTCTTGCGGCTCGCCGGCCGGGCTAGGCGGCACGCACGACCGCTGTGTCCTGCACGAGTGCGCGATACGCAAATGCGGCGGCGCCCAGATTGAGGCCAAAGCTGAACGGCGCAAGTATCAGTTCGAGGAACAACAACCCGGGAAGATGGCGGTCGACGATCCTCATTTCATATTTCAACAGTTCGGTGAAATTATTGGCGATCGCCGCGGGCACATTGGCCGCAGTGTCGCTGCCCATGATCACCAAATTGCCGATCGCATAGACAAGGAATATCGGAAGGCCGACTGCGAGCATCACCGCCAGAATTCGCCAGAAATTGCTTTGCGTGAGGGACCAGCCGCGAACGAGATTGATCTGCTCTTCGGCCACGGTCACCGGCACGACGAGAAATACCAATCTTATGACCGCATAGATAAGCGCCAGTGCTCCCAACATTGCAATGACGGAAGCGGCAATCGCCGCGGCTGCGCTGTTTCCTCCGACGGAATCCGCAATCGCTATGACGAAGAGATACGTTATCAGGAAAGCCACCGTCACGCCGAACATCAGGAGCAACGCTCCGAACATCCGAAATTCGCCCATGCCCAACGCAAAATGCACGCTCGCGACGCCCTGACGTAGTCCCAGAGCCTGCCGCGTCACCGCAACACAGATGATCGCGTAGAGGAGAAATGTGAGAGCTATGACCGCCACGCCCCCGATTGCCTGACTTCCCACCGCGAGCGGGCTCTGGTCGGCCGAGTCCAACCCGCTTCCGGCCAGGCGAGGCAGAAAGCCGAGTACGGTCATGATCACCAGCGGCAGCCAGACGAGCCCGATGATCGTGCCAAGATGGCCGAAGGTGAAGCTATAGGCATACGTGATCGTCTTGCCGACGGGAATCTTGTTCATAGCGGCGAACCTAGCTGGCGGCGGTCGCTTGCGCCAGACCGGGTTCGGGCTCTTTGGGCTCCGTTTTGGCCGGTGTTTTGACCGCCCCATAGGCCGCTCCAACGAGCAACAGCAGCCGCAGCGACAGCCATGTCAGACCGATGATCGTCGCGAGATTGCCGAACGTAAAGCCATAGGCGCGCGCGATCGTTCCGAAGACGGGGAGCTTGTCCATTGCAGCCACGGAGGACCTATTCGGAAACCGAAGCCGGAATGACACCGCGATAGGCACTACCGACCGTACCTGCGCCCAAACCTTCGAACAGAATCGTCCGGATGAACAGGAGCACCACGTAAACCGGCCCGAGCAAACTCAGCTGATGCGCGAGCGTTTTCGTGAAATCCTCCGGCTTCATCTGATCCAAATGCTGCAGGAACGTCATAGGGAACATAAATGGCCCGGTAATTGCCGTCTCGACCATCGAGAACCCGATCAAAACGGGCACGAACACCACAATTGTGACGGCGACGATGCGCCAGAAATTTCCTCCGCCGAGCGTCCATGCGCGTCCAAACCCGATTTCCTTTTCGGCAACGACGACGGCTGGAAGAAAAAAGAGGAGACGTATGTAGAAATAAATGAACCATAGCACCGCCGCGATAATGGCGACCGCGCGGATGATATTGACCGCAGCAGGTATCGAAATCATTCCCGACCCAAACCAGATTGCCACAACGGCGACCGCCGAAAGAATCGCGACGAGAATGACGATGAGTAAGGCGAGAATCATTGCACCCGCCATCATCCAGACTTCGGAACCGAGCGAAAAGAAGATGAAAACCGGACCGGGATGCTGACCGAGCGCCAAGCGCAGCAGCCCCACTCTGACCATGCAGGCCGCGATGAAAAACAAAATCCAGATAAGCGAGCCAATGCCCACCAGATGAGGCACGTTCGCCATGAGCACCGCTTGATCGAGCTGCCCATGGGACATCCCGCGGACTAGTTCGGGGGCAGCCAGAAATGCCAGCCCCCCGCATGCCGCTAATGCCGCAAGGTAGGGAAACCAGGCGACCCCAAGAACCGACAAGAACCGCGTGAATCCAAAGCTGTAAGCTTCGGAAATCGTCTCGCCGACCGGAATCTTGTTCATGGCCCTGCCCCCCAGGAATGATCGAACCACTCTAATCATGTCTACGACCGCGGACAATCGCAGACGGTCCGGGTCGTCCGTTCTGGAATCGATGCCTTTTTCCGCCGGACGCGCCTCGAACCGCTGCCGGAGACCGTGCTCGTGACAGCCTGTCACTGCATGGTTAAGGTCGAAAGAAACATCCCCGGGACGGACACATGGCTATCAAGGACTACGCGAAATATGACGGGCTCGGCCTCGCCGAACTCGTTCGGAAGAAGAAAGTCAAACCGATCGAATTGATCGACGAGGCGATCGCGCGGAGCGAGCGGCTCAATCCAAGACTCAATTTTCTCGTCTTCCAGGATTTCGAGCGTGCGCGCGAAACTGCGAAAGGCAAACTGTCCAAGGGCGTCTTCGCGGGCATTCCGTTCTACCTCAAGGATATTTTTGCGCTGGCAAAAGGCATGCCGACGCGGCAGGCCACGCGTTTCATTCCAGCCTTTCCATCGGACCACGACTGTGTCCTGACGGCGCGCTACCGAGCGGCGGGATTGATTCCATTGGGCAAGACCAATGTTCCCGAATTCGGACTCGTGCCGACGACGGAATCGAAGCTCTATGGTCCCGCGCACAATCCCTGGAATTTGGCGCATTCGACGGGCGGGTCGTCTGGAGGATCGGCGGCGGCGGTTGCCGCGGGGATTGTGCCTCTCGCGCATGCCAACGACGGCGGCGGTTCGATCCGCATTCCCGCATCGTGCTGCGGACTTGTGGGACTGAAACCGACGCGTGCACGCATGACGTTTGCGCCAGACGCCGGCGACATCATCGATGGTCTCGCCATCGATCACGTGGTTTCCCGCAGCGTTCGCGACAGCGCCGCTGCACTGGATGCAACGGCAGGCTGCGTGGAAGGCGATCCCTATTGGGCGCCGCCTGCGCCTGCCTCCTATCTCGATGCGATCAAGCGCAAGCCGAAGCGATTGAAGATCGCCGTATCCACCAAAAAACTCGATGGCACGGCCTTGCATCCCGATTGCGTGGCGGCCGTCAAAGCGGCGGCAAAGCTCTGCAGCGAACTCGGCCATGAGGTCGAGGACGCGTCGCCGGATCTCGATCAGGCTTCGCTCATTCCAGCCTTCATGGCGTTCTGGAGCGCCAACCTCGCATCGGGTATCCATCTCATTTCGCGCCTGACGGGACAGACGCCGAAGGAGGACATGTTCGAAGGGCTGACCTGGGGACTTTATCTCGCGGGAAAGACGGTCATGGCGAGCGATTATCTTCTTGCCAAGATGGCGATGCAGTCGGCCAGCCGCGCCGCGGCGAGATTCCACCACACCTACGATCTGTGGCTGACCGCCACGCTGGGCCTTCCTCCCGTCAAGCTTGGTACCTTCGACATGGATGAGCGCGATCCCGCGAAGTCCTTCGCGCCGCTGATCGACTATGTGCCCTTCACCGCGATGCAAAACGTCACCGGACAGCCGGCGATCAATCTGCCGCTCTACTGGAACAAGGCGGCCTTACCCATCGGCGTGCATTTCACGGCGCGCTATGGGGACGAGTTGACCTTGCTGAAGATCGCGGCAGAACTCGAAAAGGCGGCACCCTGGGCGCACCGCTACGCCGAGATCGATCTCTGAAATGGCTTTCGCGGAATACGATCACTGTGACGCGCTGGGTCTCGCCGATCTCGTGCGCAAAAAGAAAATCTCCGCGCTTGAACTGGTCGACGAAGCGATCGCGCGGGCGGAGAAGTTAAGCCCTGCGCTCAACGCCATCGTCTTCGAAGCCTACGATCGCGCGCGCGCCGCGGCGAAGGGAAAAATCCCAAAAGGGCTCTTCGCAGGCGTGCCGATGCTGCTGAAGGACATTCGCGCCGCGGCTGTGGGCATGCCGACCCGCAACGGCTCGCGTTACGTTCCTGCAGTTCCCGCCCAACACGATTCGACTCTTGTGGCGCGCTACCGCGCGGCCGGCCTCATTCCGCTGGGGAAAACCAATGTGCCGGAATTCGGCATTCTGCCCACCACGGAATCGCGGCTCTATGGTCCGGCGCACAATCCGTGGAATCTCGCCCATTCGACGGGAGGATCTTCCGGCGGATCTGCTGCGGCAGTCGCCGCGCGCATCGTTCCCATCGCGCATGCGACGGACGGGGGAGGCTCGATCCGCATTCCCGCAGCCTGTTGCGGACTGGTGGGTCTCAAGGTCACACGCGGCCGCATCACGCAAGGTCCGGATGCATCGGATGCGACCAGCGGCTTGAGCGTCGACCACGTTGTCACGCGCAGCGTCCGGGATTGCGCGGCAGCCCTCGACCTGAGTTCGCCGCTCGATTATGGCGATCCTTATTTCGCGCCGCCGGGACCGGATTCCTATCTGGAAGCCATCAAGCGCAAACCCAAGCGACTGAAGATCGCGGTCTCTCTCAGGGCCCTCAACGGCAACGCGCATCATCCCGAAGTGACGGCCGCCGTGAAACGCACGGCGAAATTGTGCGAGGAACTCGGTCATCGCGTCGACGAAGCCTACCCTCCACTCGATCCCTTCGTCATGACGCCGGCATTCCTGACCTTGTGGACCGGCAATGCCGCTACCGCGATTGAGCGGCTGTCGCAGATCACAGGCAAGCCGCCTTCGCTCGATGTGCTTGAGGGCCTGACGCTCGGCATCTATGAAGTCGGAAGCAAGGTCACTGCAGTCCAGCATCTGATGGCCCAGGCCACGATGAACGCGGCAGCCCGCACCATGGCGCGGTTTCATCAAGACTATGATGTCTGGCTCAACGCGACTCTGGGCACGCCGCCGATCGAGCTCGGAAAAATCGACATCGACGAGCGCTATGTCTTGAGGGCATTCGGGCCTATCGTGGAGTATGTGCCGTTCACTTCCATGCAGAATGCGACGGGCCAGCCGGCGATCAATCTGCCTCTCCAATGGAGCAAGGACGGCCTGCCGCTCGGCGTGCAATTCGTGGCACGCACGGGCGACGAGGTGACATTGCTGAGGCTCGCTGCCGAGCTCGAAAAAGCTTCGCCATGGGCGGATCGCCGCCCGCCAATCGAGGACTGACGACCATGGGATTTGCAGAATATGACCGCCACGACGGGTTGGGGCTCGCCCATCTCGTCCGCCGCAAGGAAGTTTCGCCGCTCGAGCTCGTCGACGAAGCAATCGCGCGTATCGAAAAACACAATCCGAAGCTGAACGCCGTCGTCTACAAAGCCTATGACGAAGCGCGCTCGACCGCGAAAGGTCCGCTCGCCGACGGACCGTTCAAAGGCGTGCCGTTCCTCATCAAGGACATCAACCTGCCGGTTGCGGGTTGGCCGATGACCAACGGCTCGAAATTTCTGGCAGGGTATCGCTCGAATCAGGATTGCGAACTCGTGAAGCGCTATCGCGCGTCCGGCGTGGTGCTCGCGGGCAAGACCAACACACCGGAATTCGGTATCCCCGGCACGACGGAGGGCCGCCATCTGGGTGTATGCCGCAATCCGTGGAATCCCGATCACAGTGCCGGCGGCTCTTCGGGCGGCGCGGCGTCAGCCGTCGCATCCGGCATTGTGCCAATGGCGCATGGCAGCGACGGCCTCGGCAGCATCCGCATTCCGGCCGCGCAATGCGGCCTCGTCGGCATGAAACCCACCCAATGCCGCAACCCGGGCGGACCCGACGACCGCAATCGCGCGCATGGCTTCGTCGTCGATCACGTGCTGACGCGCACCGTGCGCGACTGTGCGGCGATGCTCGACTGGACCGGCACGCCGGAAGACGACGCACCTTACGCGCCAGTCCCGAAGGCACGACCTTACGTCGAGGAAATCGAGACACCGCCCGGGAAACTGCGCATCGCGTTCTCGACCGAAGTGCCGCGCGGAATTGCGCCGCATCCCGACGTCCAGGCTGTCTTCGATTCAACTGTGAAACTTCTTGGCGAACTCGGTCACATTATGATAGAGAAAAAGCAATTCCCCATCGACTGGCGCGCATTGTATCGCGCGCAGGCCGCGGTCTCGGGCGCCATGTTTGCGGCAAGCATTGACGACTGGACAAAGGTACTGGGTCGCGAACCGCGCGAAGAGGACATGGAGCCGCTCGCCTGGGCAAGCTATCGCGGCAGCAAGGGCCTCACCAGTTCCCAGATCGGCACGGGCTTGCAAAATCTGCGTTTGATCTCGCGGCACATCCTCGCGCTGTGGCGCGAATTCGACGTGTTGCTGTCTCCCGTCACGCTCGCGCCTCCGCCCCGCATCGGTCATCTCGATCCCGTCAATGTCGAGCCGCGCGAATTCAACAAGCGTCAGTCCTTCGTGTTCGGCTATACGCCGCCCTTCAACATGACGGGGCAACCTTCGCTGTCGCTCCCTCTCGGAATGTCGTCGGACAAGCTGCCGATCGGCATGATGTTCACGGGCCGCTACAGCGACGAAGCGACATTGTTCCGGCTCGCGGCCCAACTCGAACAAGCACGCCCGTGGCGCGACCGCCGGCCGACGGTCTGGGGATAGAAGAGTGGCACGTGATTTCACCGATCCAATCCACGTCATTGGCGGCGGATTGGCGGGCAGCGAAGCGGCATGGCAGGCGGCCCAAGCGGGTGCCCATGTCGTGTTGCACGAAATGCGGCCGGTGCGCGGAACCGAGGCGCACCAGACCGATGGTCTCGCCGAACTCGTCTGCTCCAATTCATTTCGCTCGGACGACTGGGAAAACAACGCCGTCGGCCTTCTGCACGAAGAGATGCGCCGCTCGGGCTCGCTCGTGTTGCGCGCGGCCGATGCGCATAAACTTCCGGCAGGCGGCGCTCTGGCGGTCGACCGGGACGGCTTCTCGGCCGCAATCACGCGCGCGCTCGAAGATCATTCGAACATCGAGATCAGGCGCGAGGAGATTGCGGCGGTCCCTCCGGAAGAGTGGGGATCGACCATTATTGCGACCGGCCCACTGACCTCTCCGGCACTCGCGGACTCGATCCGGACGCTGACTGGTGAGAACGCGCTCGCATTCTTCGACGCCATTGCGCCCATCGTGCACCGCGAGTCGATCGATTTCTCCGTCGCGTGGTTCCAGTCGCGCTACGACAAGGTCGGCCCATCCGGCGACGGCGCGGACTACATCAACTGCCCGCTCGACGAACCGCAATATCGCGCCTTTATCGCGGCGCTGATTGGGGGCGAGAAAACCGAATTCAAGGAGTGGGAGAAGTCGACTCCCTATTTCGAGGGCTGTCTGCCCATCGAAGTGATGGCGGCGCGGGGCGAAGAGACGTTGCGCTTCGGACCTATGAAACCCGTGGGGCTCAGCGATCCGCGCAACGATCATCGCCCGTTTGCCGTCGTGCAATTGCGCCAGGACAATGCACTGGGCTCGCTGTGGAACATGGTCGGCTTCCAGACGAAGCTCAAGCATGGCGAGCAGACGCGGATTTTTCGCACGATTCCAGGATTGCAGGATGCAAATTTCGCGCGGCTTGGCGGACTGCATCGCAACACCTTCATCAACTCGCCGCGCCTGCTCGACTGCGGATTGCGCCTGAAGACGCGGCGCTCCTTGCGCTTCGCCGGTCAGATCACGGGCGTTGAAGGCTATGTGGAAAGCGCAGCGATCGGGTTGCTGGCAGGGCGATTTGCGGCGAACGAGCTTCGCGGGGAGACATGCGAGCCGCCGCCGTCCACCACGGCGCTCGGCGCGCTCCTCAATCACATTACCGGCGGCGCGGATGCGAAAACGTTTCAGCCGATGAATGTGAATTTCGGTTTGTTTCCCGATCTTGCGCCGGCGTTGCGCGTCCGAGGCCGCGACCGGAAAAAGACGATGGCCGCGCGCGCGCTCGCCGATCTCGCGAGCTGGCTCGGCGTTCGCGCCGCAGCGGAATAAACTTCAAATCCTTCCCGTCAATGCAGCGCGCAGAAACACGATCTGCTTGCGATAGTTCGCGACATCCAAGGGGTCGTGCAGCGGATCGAAATCTGCGCGCGACAGCTTCTTGAGATAAAGCGGAACAAGGCTTGCCGGCATCAGAGCGGGCAGCGCATGACCTGGAATCGGACGCGCACGCGCCGCCGCATAATGCGATCGCGCATATGCCGCGATCGCCGTCGTCACATGCCGGAGCTTCGACACATCCGGCTTGCCTGCAAGAATTTCGCCGGCTCCGACGTTTTCAGCCTTCAGAAGATCCGCCGGCAGATAGATTCTGTGCCGCGAGGCTTTAAATAGAATCGCACGCAGAATCCCCGTAAGGCCATACGCGACACCGGCTTCGTGCGCAATTTCCCCGGCCTTCTCGCCATCGAGCAGCACTGTCGAGGCAATCCGCATCAGCGAGCCCGACGTCGCATCGGTATAGGTGACGAGCGAACTCATGTCGGCAAACAACTCGTCGCCGAGATCGAATTCGCGCGCTTCGATCATCGCCTCGAACGGCGCAAGCGGCGGCCCGGCGCGGGCGAACAACTCCGCCAATCCGCGGGCGACATCGTGGGCTCGCGGGCGACCATCCCGCGCTTCGGCCACCACCTCGCGCCACCATTGAAGGCGTATCTCGCCCATCATGGGTTCGCGAACGGTTTCGCCGACGCGAGCCAATTCATGGTTGAAAGCGTAGAGCGCGAACAGCAGCGGACGCCGTTCCTCCGGCGCGAACAAGGCAGAGAGATAGCGGTCCGGATCGGCGCGTCGGACCGTCTCCTCGCAGGCGGCAAGTGCGGCTTCGATCGTCATTCCAAGCTAACCAATAAAAGAGCCGCCCGGTTGCCCGGACGGCTCTCCAGAAATCACAAATTCGCGCGGATTGTCAGAGATGTCGTGCGGCCAACATGCAGAACAGCATCGGAATGGAGAGCAGCGTGTTGATCCGGGAGAACTGACCCGCCGTCTTCGCAGCAGCGGCCTTCGCTTCCTTCGAAAGGTCGGGATACTTGTTATCGATGTTCAGCGCCTTCTGCTGGTTCGGCCAAATGACGAACCAGACGTTGAACCACATGATGGTTCCCAGCCACATGCCGATGCCGATCATCAGAAACATCGAATTCGAAAACGCGCCGCCAGCGTCGACGGAGTCCAAACTGTAAGCCTGCAAGAGATATCCGTTGAGAGCCGCCAGGATAATCCCAAATACGATCGTGCCCATGGCGGCCCAACGAAACCAGAATAGGGCGGCCGGCGTGATGAACTTGCCGAGCGCCGGCTTCAGCTCATCGGGAATTTTCGGCATGGTCGGCGTGGAGACGAAGTTGAAATACCAAAGCAACCCGATCCACATCACGCCGCAAAGAACATGCAGCCAGCGAATGATGAATTCCCACAGGTCGGCCGAGTTGTAGGCCAAGCCGCCTTGCTGCCAGCGAATTCCAAGGACGATCAACGCCAGCACGAACCCGGCGATCACCACATTGCGCAGATTGGATAGAAACGCAGCCATTTGAGCGGCCTCCCCAGTGTTGAGTCTGGGACTCAGTTTACCCCAATTTTCCCGGATTTCAGCCGGAAAATCGCATCGTCACAGAGTGAGTTTCTTGGGCCGGGCCACCTTGAGCCACGTCACTATCATCAGCCGCGTCACCATCACGGCTGTGAAGAACGATGTGATAATGCCTACGCCCAGCGTGACGGCGAAGCCGCGCACGGGGCCCGAGCCGAGCTGAAACAGGATCAGCGACGCGATCAAATGGGTCATATTGGCGTCGAAGATGGTCGCCATAGCGCGGCGAAACCCGGTGTCGATCGAGGCGATGATGGAGCGGCCGTTGCGAGCCTCCTCCCGGATGCGCTCGTAGATGAGCACATTGGCGTCGACCGCCATGCCCATGGTGAGCACGATGCCGGCGATGCCGGGAAGCGTGAGCGTGGCGCCGAAGAGCGTCAGCGCGGCGAACAGCAGCACGATGTTGAGCGTCAGCGCCACATTCGCAAACAGGCCGAACAGGCCGTAGCGCGCGATCATGAAGACGATTACGAGCAAGAGGCCGGCGAGCGCCGACTTGGCCCCGGCGTTGACCTGGTCCTGGCCGAGCTCCGCACCCACGATGCTTTCCGAAAGGACTTTTAGAGAGGCCGGCAGCGCACCGGCATTGAGCAAACCGGAAAGATCCGTCGCGCTCTGCACCGTGAAATATCCGGTGATGATGCCCGAACCCCCAAGGATCGGATTGATGATCCGTGGCGCCGAGATCACGCGATTGTCGAGCACAATCGCAAACTGCCGTCCGACATTCTCCTTGGTCGCGTCGCCGAACTCTTTCGCTCCGACTGTATCGAAAGTGAACTCGATGTCGGGTTGCTGGTTCTGATCGTTGCCTTGGCGCGCGCTCGTCAGTCGATCGCCTGCGACGACGACGTGCTTCTCCACTACGATGGAGTCCTGCCCGCCGGGCGCATGATCCATCGGCAGCAATTCGGAACCGATGGGCACGATGCCCTTCTTCGCTTCCTCGATCGACGCCGATTCGTCGACCATCTGAAAGGTCATGCGCGCCGTCTTTTTAAGGGCCTCCTCGAGCCTGCGCGTGTCGAACAGGCCCGGTATCTGCACGATGATTCGGTCGTCGCCCTGCCGCTCGATGGCCGGCTCGCGCGTTCCCAGAAAATCGATGCGCCGCCGCACAACTTCGACTTCCTGACCCAGAATGTAGTTCCGAGTCGTTGTCTTAAAGGCGTCGGTCATTTTCATGACCAGCGTATTATTGCCCGGTTCGAGCAGGTCGTAATCGCGCGCGCCGACGGCCAGCAGAGACCCTCCGATCGTCGAGTTCAGACTCGACAGAATCGTCTTCGCATCGGCATAACGCTCGGGCTCGAGAATGTGGATCGACACGGAATCGGCGGTTGGCGGCAGCCACGTATAGCCGATGTGAGCCTTGCGTAAACCGATCCGGATATCGCCGGTCAGGGATTCGATTTTCTCCTTCTGCACCTGATCGAGTTCGACTTCGAGCAGCAATTGCGCGCCGCCCTGCAGGTCGAGACCCATCGTCACCGTGCTCGTCGGCAGAAAATGCGGGAATTTGGCGACCACCGAAGCCGGAAGCACATTCGGCAACGCGATGATGATGCCGAAGAACAAAATCAGGCCCGTGACGACCCGGCTCCAGGTGGGTATTTGCAGCATGACGGGCTAGCTTTTATCGGTCTTGGCGTCCGCAGGCGCGTTTTTGGAGCGCACCTCGGCCAGCGTGCTCTTGATCACGCGTACCTGGACGTTGTCGGCGATCTCGACCGTGATCTCGGGATCGTCCTTCTGTGGCGGCTTCGTAACCCGACCCACGATGCCCCCGGCAGTCACCACCGTGTCGCCTCGGCGCACATTTTCCATCATCTCCTTCATCTGCTTCACGCGCTGCTGTTGTGGCCGCCAGATAAGAAGGTAAAAGATGGCGATCAGAGGTACGACAAGCGTCAGCGTCTGCATCAGGGGATCGGACAGGGACATCGGCGATAATGCTCTCGGGCGGGTTTTGGCGGCGGACTATAGCGGCGGGCTCCCCCATTGCAACCATGGGGCATGAGGGGGTGAGGCGGTGACACCGCGCAAGGAATCCCAGGATTTTCAAGGCGAATTGCTCGCTCGGATCGCCGCGGCGCTGGACCGGCTGGCCCCGCCGGCGATCGAGGCCGCGCCACCCGATGGCGGCGACGCGTTCGTTTGGGAGCCTGCCCATGGCGGGTTGGTCGCGATCGGAGCAGTGGCGCATGTGCCGTTGCACCTGTTGAAGGGGATCGATGCGGCACGCGAGACGCTGCTCGAAAATACCCACCGTTTCGCCGACGGCCTGCCGGCCAATAACGCGCTGCTGTGGGGCGCGCGGGGCATGGGAAAGAGTTCGCTGGTCAAGGCAATCCACGCCGAGGTCAATCGCGCGCGCGGGGACAAAGTCCGGCTCGTACTCACGGAGATCCATCGCGAAGAGATCGCGAGCCTGCCCGTCCTGCTGCGAATCCTGCGCAACGCCGAGCGCCGTTTTCTTCTCTATTGCGACGATCTTTCATTCGACAAGGACGACACCAGCTACAAATCGCTCAAGGCTGCTCTGGAAGGCGGCATCGAAGGACGCCCCGCGAATGTGCTCTTCTACGCGACATCGAATCGCCGACATCTGATGCCGCGCGACATGATGGAGAATGAGCGCTCGACCGCGATCAATCCTTCGGAAGCCGTCGAAGAGAAAGTCTCGCTGTCCGATCGCTTCGGGCTGTGGCTCGGCTTCCACAATTGCGGCCAGGACGAGTATCTCGCGATGATCGACGGCTATGCGACGCATTACGGCATCGCGCTTCCGAATGAGCAGTTGAAAGCGCGCGCACTTGCCTGGGCGGCAGGACGCGGCGCGCGCTCGGGTCGCGTCGCATGGCAATTCATTCAGGACCTGGCAGGCGAACTGGGAAAAGCGCTGCCGTAGCTAACGATCTTCGCGAATTCCGGGGGAGTTCGCGCGTGCGATAGGCCGCGTTGAGAGTCAGCCTTCCACCACGAATGTCAGTCCGGCATTCGTCGGGAGACGCTTGAGAAGCGGTTCGGCCATTGCGGCTGCCGGTGTCCAGCAGCCGCCCGGCGTGGTATCGCGCGGTACATCGAACGCCAATGCGAGCGCAGCCTCGGCCAATATTTTCGACGTCGAACCATAGCCGGGATCGGAATCGCCCTTGACTGCCGCGCGGACGGTACGGCCGTCGTCCATCTCGGCAATGAAGAGGATGTCGTACCAGCCCTTGTCGCGCTCTTCCTTCGACGGCCCCTCGCCGGGCTTGGGCAGATTGGCGAGTTTGAAATCGAAGCCGCCCAATCCGGGACCGCCCGTCGGAGGACCGTCCAGCATCTGCATTTCGTCGTAACGGAATGAATTGCCCCAGGGATGCCCGAGCGACAAATTCGTGCGATGCACGGCCTTGGTGTTGATGCCCGCCATTATGAAGGGTCCCACCCAGGAACCCGTGACCGTGTCGTCGTAAGGCGTGTCGCCGTCGGGTTGCGCCGGTCCCTCAAAGCCTGGTGTCAGCGCGAAGGGATTTGCAAGCAACGCACCGATGGACGGATTCGTCTGCGCGAGCGCCATCGTCGCCTGGCCGCTGGCAAGCGTGCCTCCCGAAAGACCGCCTTGCAATCCGCGGACACGGCCGCGCACACGCGACGCGTATGCTCCGAATCGCTTCTTTGCCTCTTCCTCGACGAACCAGACTCCCAAGTCGAACGGTATCGAATCGAAGCCGCAGGAAAACACGAGCCGGGCACCCGATTTTTTCGCGTCGGCGTCATGTGCCGCGATCATCGCGGCAATCCAGTGTGATTCGCCGGTAAGGTCGACATAATCGGTGCCGCTTCCGGCGCAGGCGGCAACGAGCTTCGATCCGTAGAGTTGATAAGGCCCGGCAGTCGTGAGCACCACTTTAGTTTGCGCCGCCATTGCGTCGAGCGCGGCATCGTCATTGACATCGGCGACAATGAGCGGCAACGACGCGGGCGCGCCGATCAGGTCCCGCACTTCAGCCAGCTTGTCGCGATTACGGCCAGCCATCGCCCATTTGACGTCTTTGCCGAAGCCACAGGCTTTTAGGAGATATTCGGCGACAAGCCGGCCGGTGTAACCGGTGGCGCCATAGACGATGACATCGAATTCGCGGCCGCTGCCCATTGGTCATTCCCCGAAGGTCCTGGCGTCGAACACATCGCAATTTGTTCGACGCATCGAGCATGTGGGCAAACACCGACTGCGCGCAAGGCGGACAATGGCGGCTGCGTCACCCGGTTACGGCAGCCGCGATCTTCGCGCCATTCGATGGTCGATCGCGGAATTCCGAGACTTCAGATTCTTCGCGTGAAATATTTGCACCAACCTTGCGTGCTGATGTTGCCCTCGACCAAGGTGCAGGAAATCGGCGGCATGAAGAGCGCACAGATGTCGCATTGGGCGCCGTTCTTGGGAATCGTCTGATAGTCGGCAGCAGATTGCGAAATCTGGTTTCCGGCCTTCGCGCTTTCGGCGATCATTGCCGTGGCGAACACGGCCGCGCCACCCGCCACGATGGTTGCGCTTCGCAACAGATTTCGGCGTGAAACTTCGGCGGAGTCGTCGGACATCTGGAATCCTCCCTACCGACAACGCTTGGGGACGGTTATCGATCCGAACAAGCATTCAACAGCGACATCGCTTTGGCCAATCCCTGGCCGAAGGCGCCTTCGAATGCCACGCTGACGCGACCGCTCAATCGTTGGCAAGATAAGACACGAGCGCCTCGATCTGGCTGTCGGTCATGTCCTTGGTGTTGGCATGCATGATGTCGCTGTCCCGCAAGGTCGAGCGGAACGCTTCGAGTTGCTTCTTCAAATAGTCCGCGTGCTGGCCCGCCAGCCGCGGAATGATGCTGTTGCCTTCGCCATGTGCGCCGTGACAGGTCACGCAGGCAGGAACGCTCTGGGCCGGAGCCCCTGTCAAATAAAGCTTCTTGCCGTCCGCGGCGAGCGCACCGCCGCTTTGGGGCGGCGTAGGCGTCTGGCCGGCATAGTATTTTCCCAACTCGACGATGATGGCGTCGTCAAGTTGCGAAGCCATACCCCACATGAAGGCCTGGGCATGGGGATCCGCACGGGAGTGATCTCGAAAATTCTTCAACTGGGCCGTGATGTAGTCGGCCTGCTGCCCGTTCAGACGGGGATAGGTGGCCGAGACGCTGTCGCCCTTCGACCCATGACAATCCTGGCAGGTCCTTGTCGCCTTGGTTTCTGCAGCCTTCATGACGGCAGGATTGTCGGCTGCAAAGGCGACCGTAACGGCGAGACACGCATTCGCGGCAAGAAGTGCGGCCAATCTGTATTTCATGGGAGTCATTCCTCTTCCCGGCCCGTCAGAACGCGACCCACAGAAAGCCGTACAGGAGATTGTTGTCTGAGGCGTTCCGACCCGCACCGTCGTAATTCGTCGAAGCGCCGTCGAATCTCATGAATACCGTGTATTGCAGGCCCAGTTTGACGTTGAGCCAGGGCACAAAGTCGATCTCCGCCGTGCCCCAGCTGCTGTTGGAGTTGCCGGACACCGTGCCCAGATAGAGCGGATCGTTCGAGCCGCTGATGTTGAAGAAGCTGAGGCTCGCGCCCAATTTGCGGTGCCAGTAATAGCTCGCCGTCAGGTCTGCGCTGTCGAACTGGTCGCTTTTGTTGGTCGCGAATCCTGCCGAATAGCTTGCGTCGAGATTCTGGTTTTCATGAATCCATCTCGCGTCGATCGAAACCTGATTCTCGTCGTCGATAAACTGATATTCCGAATCCAGCCCCATATCGAGGAAACGGTCCGTCGGCGCATTTTGCAGCGACAAATTGATCGCGTTTCCTGCCGGCGTGGTTGGATTCTCGAGCGCGGCATACATGCCGAGCGTTCCGAATTCCCAGGAATTCTTGCCCCAATCGTATTCATACGCCGCGCGCCAATAGGGAGCGACGCCGGAGATGATGTTGTTGGTCGTGTTGCCGTTGTCGGCGACCGACTGACCCTGCAGCGCGGAGCGATAGACACCGGCTTCGACATAGAGCGACTCATCGATATAGGTGTAGACTGACAGACCCGCGACAATCTGGCCCATCGCGTATTCGATCTGCGCGCCGGGAACGGCAGGAGCTTGCGCGGCCGGAGATCCGATGAAGGGCTGTCCCCAAGCCGGGGTGCTGTTCCACAAATCCTGGACGGTCGGATTGTTGTTCAGGCTGAGGCCGTAAATCACATTGTGACCGTCGATATTCGCCACATCCGCAAACCGGATATCGGTATTGTCGATTCCGATCGAGCCCGCCTGATCGTCATAGGTGATCTGGACGAAAGCGCCAACATTGTCGGAAATTCGACCGGCATAGAAAAGGCTCAACTGCTGCGGAAAATCCGTCGACACTTTGCTCGAATTGGAATCGTCCGCCTTGGCGACATCGCTCGTCGAAGCCATGAGCGACGCCGAGATCGGCGGAAGATCGGAAATCGACAAGATGCTTTGGCTGAGTTTGTTGATGTCCTCGACTTTCTTCGTATTGAAAAGCGTGTAGCCGCTCGCCTTGAACACGCGTCCGAACGGGGTGAGCTGGGGGAAAACCGTATGGCAGGCCTCGCATGCGAGGCCAGTCTGGCGTGCGAAACTCGGAACCGCGAGCACCGACTGGGGAAGTGACGCGAAGGTCAGCGCAAACAGACCGAAAATCAGGCGATTTGACCACTGCACGCGCGTTTGACGACTCGACATGACGACTTCCCCTCAACAACTAAGGCGACCGGTGGCCCCCGAATGTCAGCTTTTCTTCGCGAAGAACTTGCACCAGCCCGTCGGACTGATCGTGCCGTCTACCAGTTGGCAAGACGAAGGCGGTTGAAAAAGCCCACAGCCGTCGCATTGCGCACCGTCCTTGGGCTTTGCCTGGTACGCGGCCGCCGTTTGGGACATCTTGTCGGCCTGCGCACTGGTGGCCGTCATTGCGGTTGCAAGAACTGCGGCGCCTCCAGCCATGATCGTCGCGCTTCGCAACAGATTGCGGCGCGACACTTCTGCAGTCTTCTTGTCATCGGACATCTGAAAAATCCTCTCTTTGAAGGCCCCGGGCAAATGCCGATCCATGCCGTTGCCCAATGGCCATAATATGACACCGCCAATCGAGCAAAATTACACCCGACCGGCGTTGATTCAAATCAACTGCCGCCGTGCGCACGCGTGCTCGTTGCGATATAACCGTAAGAGAATCTCGTCTCTCCGGCTGGTCAATATTGCTCAGTTTCGGAAATCGATGGCTTCGCCGGAGCCGAAGCGGGAGTTCTAAAAAGAAACAACCAATGACTCAATTGATAAATCGAAAGACGGGCCGAAATCGCAGCTTCATGTTCGCCGGCGCGCTGTGCGGCGTGCTGCTGACGGGATGCATGCACGCTGCGCCGCCGATGCTCAGCGACCGCACGGCCATGATTTCCGGTCGGACCACCTCAAGCCGCAGCGCGAGCGACGCGACCGAGATCGTTCTCGTCAAGGCTGCGGCCATGACGCTTGACCACGGCTTTCGCTATTTCCAGATCGTCGGCTCGGACAGCGTCACCCCGGATCGCGGCGGACAGTTACTGATAAAGCCCGGGGCCGATGTGACCATCAGAGTTTATCGCGAGGGTGAAATCAATCCGCGAACGACGGGAATTGTCGACGCGGAAGATATCGCGGAATATAATCCGACGATCACTGCGAGCCTGCAGTCCCCCGCCTCGTCTACGAGTGAGCAAGCGCCATCGCAGACATCGCAGCCTGCGAAATCCGGTATGCCCGCGCCTCATTGCACGGTTTACGGCTGTACGTGGTAGCCAGGCCCCTCAACGCGATGCCGCTTTCGCAATCGGCTCTCCTCCGCGGCCGGCACCTCGAACCGCTGCGTCACCTCTTGCCGGATGAGCGATCGTTGTCGCGGCGCCCGGACCGGGCGGCGCAATCTCGACCCGCGCGCCCAGATTCTTCGCGAGAGCCTCGACAATACTTGTGCCCAGCCCGACATGCGCAGGCCCCGGCGAGTTGGGCGAACGGCCGACGCCATCGTCGGAAACCGACAAACGCCACTCGCCGGACTCATTGACGTAGTCTACGACGATGTGGCCTTTGCGACCGTTCGGAAATCCATGTTTGAGCGCGTTGATGACCAGTTCGGTGACAATCAGGCCAAAGCTGACGGCGTCCTCGGACTTGATCGTTCCGGCTGTGGCAAATGACGTGATTTGAACTTCCTGATCGTCGCCGATCATCGAACTCGCCAGGCCTTCGCATAGCAGCGTCAGGTAGGGGCCAAGTTCGACATATTGTCCCGGACCCGCAACGCTCAACTGGCGTTGTACGGTGGCAACCGACACGATCCGGTGATGGACATCGTGCAAATGTCGGCGAATCTCTTCGGACTTAACTGCACGGGCTTTGAGCAGCAATATACTTGCGATGATCTGGAGGCTGTTGGCGACCCGGTGGTGGACCTCCACGAGAAGCATCTCCTGCTTCTCGCGCAGCGCGGATTTGAGTTCGTCCGCCTCGCGCCGTGCCGACACGTCCTCCAACCCGACAATCATCAGGGCGCCCGAATCGCCCCGATCGCCGGCCAATCTCGCATTCAGCAGAAACCGACGCTGTCCGATTTCCGGGAGATTCAGCTCGATCTCATGATCTTCAATCGCAGCAGCTTGCGAAAGCACACTTGCCAATAGCTCAAGCACCGAATTGTCCCATTGAAGACAATTCAGTTCGGCGACCGCGCGATTGTTCGAGTTCGCGAAATTCGCAGGAAACATCTCGCGATAGGATAGGCTTGCGGCGACGATGCGCAACTCGCCGTCGAGAACGATCAGCGGCTCGTGGACCGTCGCCGTCAGAGCATGCGCCAAGGCGATGCGCTCATCGGTTCCCATCGTTGATGCCTGATGGGGCGGCACGATTCGCAAATGGTCTTGGGCTGCGATGCCGAGGTCGGGAGATGCTTGCGCCATAATGCTCATTCCTCGATATCTGCAAGCCAGTCGAGTAGGTGCGACTGCACAGATGTCCGGATTGAACGCGACTCCCCTAAGATTCCGTGACTCCAGGCAGGCGAGATGACGGCTTACAGATCACCATCTTAGCCGCAGCCGCAGGTGAATATCTGTATCGGATTGACCACCAATCGATGAACCCGTGCGGCAAGTTGCGCGCGCCGAAAGCAGCGCGAGCGCCATTCGCACAACTTTTCCCGAAGTAAAATCGGGCCAATCCCGCGGATCGTCGACGGCAAGCCGGAGTTCATTGGCTACGTATGTGCTGTATTGACCGGAAAAAGCCGCTGATTCCCCTCATATGCTATGTTAATGTTCGATGCCGCTGGGGAGCGAAATTAGCCGGAGAGCCGATTTTGAAAAAGACCGTTGCAACGTTTGATCCGCGCGATTTCCTTTCGAGTGTCGGCGGCGGACGCACAATTTCCACATACCGCAAAAACAAGACGATCTTCTCGCAAGGGGAACCGGCCGACTGCGTCTATTATATCTTGAAGGGAGAGGTCAAGATTTCCGTCCTCTCGAAACAGGGACGGGAAGCCGTGATTGCCCTTCTCGGAAAAGACGAGTTTTGCGGAGAAGGTTGCCTCGCGGGGCAGAAATTTCGCATTGCGACAGCCGTCGCCATGAACGATTGCGAGGTCATGAGGATCGACAAAGACGCCATCATTCGCGCGCTCGACAAGGAGCCGGCCTTCTCCCAGATGTTTGTCGCTCACCTTCTTCTCAGGACAATCCGGGTCGAGGAGGATTTGGTCGATCAGCTTTTCAATTCCAGCGAGAAGCGACTGGCCAGGGCACTTCTTCTTCTCGCGAATTTCGGCAAGGAAGGAAAACCGGAGCCCCTCATCACGAAAGTAAGCCAGGAATTGCTTGCCGAAATGATCGGAACCACCCGCTCGCGGGTCAGCTTCTTCATGAACAAATTCCGCAAATTGGGCTTCATCAGCTACAACGGAAAAATCGAAGTCCATAGTTCGCTATTGGGAGTGGTGTTGAACGATCACGCTCCCATGAAGAAAAAGCCGAACGGGACAAGGACCAAGAGAGCATCCGTGACGCGCGACGTATAAGTGCAAAATGAAAGGCTCCCTGCGGGAGCAGGGAGCCTCTCGTAACGTGTTGTACGGTGAACCGCTTAATGGTTCGGGTGATCGCCACCATCGTGCGATCCGTCCTGGCGTTCATCGCGCATCGGGTGATTGGGGCCGTGATAGCGCCCGTTGATCCGGTCCGCGCCGTCCCATCCGTCGTACCGGCCGCCTCTGTAGTAACCGCCGTTGCTGAACGTCATCGATGCGGGATAGGCGCCGCCCGTCCATTCATTGCGATGCCAACCGCCATTCACGAAGAACTCGCGCTGGCCGTCGCGCATCTGCCAGCGATACGGTCCGTGATACCAGGCCCCGCCGAAATAGATCGGGTCATAGTAATTCTCGCCATCATAGGGATTGTAATTCGGGCCGCAGGGCGCGTAGCCCGGGCCGCAGGGCCCGTAGACGGCGGGATCGAACACCGGGCCGGGAACGCCGACGGCGACACCGACCGGTCCGACGCCGACCGACACGCCGATCTGTGCGTAAGCCAGTCCGGGGACCATCGCCGCGGTCATTGCTGCCGCCGCGATGGCAGACTTGAGAATCATCTTCATTGCAGTTTCCTGGTTTGAGGGGCCATCGCGCCGGCGTGATGCCGCGCAACGCTCCAGAGGCTCGTTTTGCAAGGTGCTTTTCTTGCGGAGGTTGCGCGGTGTGCCGGGGGGCGGCGCGCTGCGAACAAGCTCAAGGGAGGAACTTGCGTTCGTGCCCTGCGGAGTTAACGCAGTCACCCCGCATTCGTTTCAATGCCAAAGCAGCAGGCAGGCGATGAATTAACTCGCGCGGTCGGCCATCAAAAGCGGCTTGGGGTCGACAGGATCGACACCGCGGCGAATTTCAAAGTGAAGTTGAGGGCTGTCGACGTCGCCGGTGGCTCCCGCCAGACCGATGACCTGACCTTTGTCGACATGGTCTCCGCGATGGACACCGATGCTCTGCGCGTGCGCATAGGCGGTGACATAACCGTCATCGTGCCGGATCAGTATCAGATTGCCGTAACCCTTAAGCTCGTTGCCGGCATAGGTGACGGTGCCGCCCGCGGACGCATGGATCGGTTCGCCCATTTTGGCGGCAATATTGATGCCGTCGTTGCGCTCGCCATTTCCGAAGCTGCCGAATGTCGAGATCACGGCACCGTTGAGAGGCCAGATGAAATGTCCATCGCCATATGACGCCGGCATCTGCTGTGGCTGATCCTGCTCGGCCGACGCCGTGACGACCGGAGGATTGGAACGTGGCCGCGCATTTGGAGCGGGCGGCGGTGGTGGGACCGCGTCGTTGCGCGCGACAGTCACGGGCCGCGGCGGCACAGGCGGCAATGGTCTGGTTGTGACCGTGGCGTGGGTCGCGCGGTAGGGCCCAGTGGTCGCGTCTTGGAACACCGCTTCGCGCGTGCGCCGGGATGCTGCGGGCACGCGCAGCACCTCTCCGACGTGGAGTTCATCCTGCCGGTCGAGATCGTTCATATGCGCGATCGTCGACGTGGAGACGTCGTACCGCGCGCCGATCGAGCCAAGTGTATCGCCCGGGCGCACGACGACGGTGAAATAGGTGGGACGGGGGCCGGGATCTGGCAGCCCGTCGTAGTCTCGGGGTTCTACGGTCGCGCAGGCCGAAAGCAGAAAAGGCACAAGCAGAACCATCGCGGCACCAAGGCCACGCAACGATTCAGGTTTTGCTCTCTTCTCCATCAGGCTTTCGCACCTCCTGCGGCACACCCGATACCATCGGGACAAACACCACCGGGATGAGCGTCTCCTGCCGGGGACCGCTCTCCGTTTGCATAATCTTCACCAAGTGTTGCGAAAACCTTTCAGTCCCGGGAACCTGGCCCACCGGGGCGATCAAAATCCCGCCCGGTTTCAGTTGCGCGAGGATTTCCGCGGGCACTTCGGGCACGACTGCGGTCAGGATAATCCGGTCGAAAGGCGCCTGTTCGGGCCAGCCCTTGAAGCCGTCCCCATGCCTGGTCACCACATTGTGGAGCTTGAGCGCCTTGAAGCGCGACTCTGCGGCCTTGAGCAGGGGGCGGTGTCGCTCGATCGTGTAGACCATGCGGCACAGCTTCGCGAGGACTGCCGCCTGGTAGCCGGAACCGGTGCCGACCTCCAGCACCCGGTGCTTTTCGTTCACTTCGAGCGCTTCGCTCATATAGGCGACGATGTAGGGCTGGCTGATGGTTTGCCCGCAGGCGATGGGCAAGGCGCTGTTCTCATAGGCGCTGCCTTCGAACGGCGCCTCGACAAACAGTTCGCGCGGCGTGCGCTCGATGGCCGAGAGCACGCGCGGCTCGAGAATGCCCTGCCCCCGCAACGCCATGACCAGCGCGATCGGGCGGTAATCCTCGGTCATTTTATTGTTGGAGGCTGTCCGTCCAGCAAGGGTTTCAATCGCTCGCGGACTTTGAACTCCGTAAGATTGAGATGCAGCGGCGTGACCGAGATGCGACCTTCATAGATCGCACGCAGGTCGCTGCCCTTGGGCGGATTGCTGCGCACCCGCTTGAAACCGATCCAGAAATAGGGATTGCCTCGCCCGTCGATACGCCGATCGAGCGTGGCGGTCTGCAAATCGCGCTTGCCCTGTTCGGTTACTTCGACACCCTTCACGTCGCCGGGCGCACAATCCGGGAAATTGATGTTCATCAGCACATCGCTCGGCCAGCCGATGGTCACGAGCTTTTCGATCACGCCAGGACCGTGCGTTTCGCCGCATTCCCAGCGAACGACCTTGGCGTCTTCGCCGAAGCCGTAAGCCTGCGACAGCGCAACAGAAGGAATGCCCAGCGCGCAACCTTCCATCGCACCGGCGATCGTGCCGGAATAAGTCACGTCGTCCGCAATGTTGGAGCCGCGATTGACGCCGGACATTACCAGGGTAGGCCGCGCGTCCGGCATCAGATGCGCCACCGCCATCATCACGCAATCCGTCGGCGTGCCGGTCACGGCGAATCGTTGCTTTTCGATTTCGCGCAGCCGCAGCGGCATGGTGAGCGTCAGCGAATGCGACGCGCCCGATTGTTCCGTCTCGGGCGCCACGACCCAAACGTCGTCGGTCAGCGCACGCGCAATGCGTTCGGCCGCGGCAAGACCCGGAGCATGAATGCCGTCGTCATTAGTGACCAAAATCCGCATCTATTTCGCAATCCGCTCTAAGCCGCCCATATAGGGACGCAACGCCTCGGGCACAGTGATGGAGCCGTCTGCCTGTTGATAATTCTCCAGGATCGCGACAAGCGTGCGACCGGTGGCAAGCCCCGAACCGTTCAGCGTGTGCACAAAACGGGTCGATTTCTCGCCTCTCGGCCGATAGCGCGCATTCATGCGCCGCGCCTGGAACTCGCCGCAATTCGAACAGGAGGAAATCTCGCGAAAGCGATTCTGCCCGGGCAGCCACACTTCGATGTCGTAGGTCTTCTGCGCGCCGAAGCCCATGTCTCCGGTGCACAAAGTCACCACGCGATGATGAAGGCCCAACCGCTTCAGAACTTCCTGCGCGCAATCCGTCATACGCTCATGTTCGGCCTGCGATTGGTCGGGAGTCGCGATCGAGACGAGCTCGACCTTGGAGAACTGGTGCATGCGGATCATACCGCGCGTGTCTTTGCCGGCCGCACCCGCTTCGGCGCGGAAACAAGGCGTCCCGGCCGTGAAACGCAGCGGCAGGCTCGCCTCGTCGAGAATCTCCTCGCGGACATAATTGGTGAGCGGCACTTCTGCCGTGGGAATCAGCCAGTAATCGGTCGTGGTGCGGAAGGACTCCTCCGCAAATTTCGGCAACTGGTTGGTTCCGAACATCGCCTGCTCGCGCACCAGAATCGGCGGCGCGATTTCCGTGTAACCGAAATGCTCCGTATGCAGATCGAGCATGAAACTCGTGAGCGCGCGTTCGAGCCGTGCCAGCGCACCCTTGAGATAAACGAAGCGTGCGCCGGAAACTTTTGTCGCGCGTTCGAAATCCATCAGACCGAGTGCTTCGCCAAGATCGAAATGTTCCCGAGGCGCATTCATGCCGGGTGCCGTACCCCAGCGGCGCGAGACCAATTCGACATTGGCGGTTTCGTCCGCGCCGTCCGGAACGTCCGACGCAGGCAAGTTCGGGATGTTGGCGAGGATATCGCGCAGCTCCGCCTGAAGCGTGCGTTCCCGCTCCTCGCCTTTCGCGATTTCGTCCTTGAGCCCGGCGACCTCGACCATCAGGACTTCCGCCTGATTATCGTCCTTCTGAGCCTTGGCGCGGCCGATCAGTTTGGACGCTTCGTTGCGCCGGGCCTGCGCCTCCTGAAGCCGGGTCTGAAGCGCGCGCAGATCCTTGTCGCGCGCAACGAGATTGTCGGCGAGCGTGGCCGCATTCGCCAAGCCGCGCCGCGTCAGCCCCGCGACGAATGAGTCTTTGTTGTCCCTGATGGCCCGAATATCGTGCATGAATCCCTCGTTCGGGCCGGTAATGGCACGGCGAAACGGAGAGGTAAAGCGGACCTTTTCTAGGTCCCCTGACCTTTCGACGCCTGCGCATCTTTCTGTGCGCGGTCGCGCTCGATCAGGCGCACGCACCAGATCGAAATCTCGTAGAGCAGCACCAGCGGCAGCGCGAGGCTCATCATGCTGAAGGGGTCTGGCGGCGTGATGATAGCAGCCAGCACGACGATGCCCAGAATCGCGTAACGGCGCACACTGCGCAGCTGGGCGCTGGAAATGATGCCGACCCGGCCCAGCAGCGCCAGCAACACGGGCAACTGGAAACACAGGCCGAATGCAAAGATCAGTGTCATCACAAAATCGAGATATTCGCTCACCTTCGCATCGAGTTGAATCGGCAGTGCGCCATGACCGCCCGGCGTCTCGAAACTGAGGAAGAAGCGGATCGCGAGCGGCATCATCACGTAGAACACGAAACAGGCGCCGATGATGAACAGCACCGGCGTCGCAAGCAGGAACGGCAGGAACGCGCTGCGCTCATGCTTGTAGAGGCCGGGTGCGATGAACATCCACACTTGCGATGCGATGATGGGAAAGGCGAGGCAGATGCCGCCGAACAATCCCACTTTGACATAAGTGAAAAACGTTTCGTAAAGCGCCGTGTAAATCAGATGGCGTCCCGGCTGTCCCGCCAGCGCATTGGCGAGCGGCTGCGTGAGGAAGGAATATATCGGCCGCGCGAAGATGTAGCAGACGATGAATGCGCCAAAGAGCGCCAGCAGCGAATAGACGAGCCGCTTCCGGAGCTCGATCAGGTGATCCATCAAGGGTGCTTTGGTCGCGTCGATCGCGGCCTCGTCGGCAGGGGTGGGCGCGATCATGGCGCGGGTGCGCCGGGCTCATGCACCAAGGTTGGCGCGGCGTCGGTCGCAGGTTCTGTCGGCACGGCGATCGGCGCCGCAACAGGCTCTGCGCCGTTTGAAGCTGCCGTGTGTTCGTCCGGCTTCGGCGGCTCGAGCGCGGCCGGCATCGGATCCGGCGGCAGGATCGACTGCTGCAGCGTGTTCTGGAGATCGGCCAGCGGTCGCTGCGAGCGCAGCGCCTCGATCTCCTGGCGCAATTCGTCGAGTTCTGATTGGCGCGCCATTTCGTCGAAGCTCTTGCGGAACTGGTCGGCCATCGCGCGGGCCTTGGCAACCCAGCGGCCGACGATGCGCATCAGCTTGGGCAAATCCTTCGGCCCCACCACCACCAGGGCGACGATCAGGACGATGAGAATATGGCTCCAGCTGAAATCGAGCATGTCGTGACGGACTGACCGTCCTTACCTTCCGACGGTCTGGTCTTTTTTCGCGGCGTCTTCGCGCCGGTCCGACGTGATTGTGTGGTCGGGATCGGGCTCGTTGAGGCCTTGCCGGAAACTCTTGATGCCCTTGGCGACGTCGCCCATCAGATCGGATATCTTGCCGCGACCGCCGAACAGAAGCACGGCGACAACGACCAGGATCAGGATGTGCCAAATGCTGAGCGAACCCATGATAATCTCCTTCGACCGGCTGCGGGGCTTAAACGCTCCCGCCGGATCACTCCGGCGGCCGGCGCGGCAACCCCCTTAAAGCCCCCCACCCTAGCGGATGCAAGCTTAACCGGGTCTATCCGATCAGGATCTCGCCCTTGCGGCTTAACATGGCGGCCAGGGCCCCCAGCCGCTTCTGGACGGGGTCGCCGGCGATCATTTCCCGGCGACGGGACACTTCGAGCAGGACGCGCGTGGGCGTCATCCGCAGCTTGTAGTGCGGCAACTCGCCCACGGCCGAGGCGGACAGGGCAAACGCGAATCGGGCCGCCAGCCCGACGCGGAGCGCAAACTCGCTGTCCTCTTCGCTCAGACGCAGGCGGAGCGCCATGTCCCGCGTGAAATCTTCGTCACCCGAATAGCGGTGAAAGATCGCCGTGGCGATGATCATGCGCGAGCGGTGCGACACGCCCGTGAACGGAGCCGTCAGGACCTGATTGAAGGCGCCGACCGCGCGGTCGTCGGGGTGGCGCCGCCAGCCGATATCCGAAAACAAACTGACCCCGAGGCGAATCCGTCTCTCGTCGTCTTTCTCTCCGGGAAAGACCGGCTGCAGCCAACGAAACATTTCCTCCGCGTGGGCAGGCGCACGGCTCATTCGCCGGTTGGCGTCCTCCGCAAACGCGATCAACGGATCGCGTGACCGCTCGTCCAGGGGCAGCTGTTCGTGAAGCAGCCCCTCGCGCAGACCGTAAGCGGAGATCACCATGCTCTTGAGTCCGGACGCAAGCAGCAATCGCTCAAGCACGACCGCGCCATAGGGGAGCGCCTCGGCGCGGCGACGAGAAATAATCTTCATGCGATCCAGCGATTTGCGCGACAGATTCGCGATCGCCTTGCACATGCGCAACGCGCGGGCACGCGGAATTTCGTAATCGTGCAGCACATGGAGCGGATAGTCGATTTCCTCCATGTCGACCCGCGCAAAACTGCGCCAGACGCCTCCCACAGCGTAAAGGCTGCGGCCTTCCAGCGGCCCGAGCGCATCCAGAGCGTCAAGCCCCTTGTCGACGACATCGCGGGCCTTGTCGGCGCTGCCATGCGCCACATCCATCAGCCGCAGCGGTCCGAACGGGAGTGTCACGGCTTTGCCGGTCTTGCCGGCCTTTACGGTCACCATGTCCAGGCTGCCGCCGCCGAGGTCGGCCACCAGCCCATCGGCTTCCGGAATGCCGGCCAGAACGCCTTCCGCCGCGAGCCGCGCCTCTTCTTCCCCGGAAAGGATTCTGATCGGGCCACCCCAGGTCGCTTCGGCGCGCCGCACAAATTCCTGCCCGTTCGAAGCGTCCCGCGCGGCTGCCGTGGCAACGGCTTCACGCAACTCGACATGATGCGCATCCGCGATCATTCGAAATCGGCCCAGCGCTTCCAGCGCCAGCACGATGCCTTCGTCGTGCAACCTGCCGGTCGTGACCATGTTGCGGCCGATGGCGCAAATGGCCTTCTCGTTGTGAACCACCGCCGGAATGCGCGAGAAGGATTCGTAAATCACAAGCCGAACGGAATTCGATCCGATATCGACGATCGCAATGGGACCGACGCGGCCGCGCGAACTGCGCGCGGCAGAAGTTCCGCGTGTATCGGCTGGTGCGGTTGTGATCGGCACGCGCGCCTCAATCCAGACGCGTGGAGATGGCAACCGGTCGCGGTTGGTCGATCTTGAGCGCCCGGCCGCGGCCCGAGAGCGACGGATTGGTCATGAAATAATTGTGCGCCGAGAAGGCGTCGTCGCGGAACGCCTTCAGGTCGCGCACATATGTTCCGTCCGCGGTCATGTGCCAGCTGCTTGCCTGGTCCTTCAGAAGAGCCACCATGATCTGGTTCAACACCTGCTCGTGCACGGTAGGATTCTCGATCGGCACCAGCGCTTCGACGCGGCGATCGAGATTTCGTGGCATCCAATCCGCCGACGAGATGAACACCTTCGCCTTCGGCGACGGCAAACCCTGTCCATTGCCGAAGCAGACGATTCGTCCATGCTCGAGAAAGCGGCCGACGATACTCTTGACACGGATATTGTCCGAAAGGCCTGCAACGCCTGCCCGCAGGCAGCAAACGCCGCGCACGACCAGCTCGATGCGCACGCCAGACTGGCTCGCCATATAGAGCGCGTCGATGATGTGGGGGTCGACAAGCGAATTGAGCTTGGCCCAGATCGCTGCCGGGCGACCGGCGCGCGCATGCGCCATTTCCTCCTGGATGCAATCGACGAGCTTGCCGCGCAAAGTGAGCGGCGAAATCGCGATCTTTTCCAGGCCGACCGGCTCGGCATAGCCCGTGATGTAGTTGAAGAGCTGTGCCGCATCGCGCCCCAGTGCCGGATCGGCCGAGAAGAGGGACAGGTCGGTGTAAACCTTGGCGGTAACGGCATGGTAATTGCCCGTTCCGAAATGCACATAGGTGCGCAGCGATCCCGCTTCGCGACGAACCACCAGACTTACTTTCGCGTGCGTCTTGAGCTCGATGAAGCCATAGACCACCTGCACGCCTGCGCGTTCGAGATCGCGCGCCCATTTGATGTTCGCCGCCTCGTCGAAGCGCGCTTTGAGTTCGATGAGCGCCGTGACCGATTTGCCCGCTTCGGCGGCTTCGATCAGCGCGCCCACGATCGGTGAATTCTGCGAGGTGCGGTAGAGCGTCTGCTTGATCGCTACGACTCCGGGATCGGCGGCGGCCTGGCGCAGGAACTGCACGACGACGTCGAAGCTCTCGAAGGGATGATGGACGATAATGTCCTTCGCGCGGATGGCCGCGAAGCAGTCGCCGCCATGGTCGCGAATGCGTTCGGGGAAGCGCGCAATATAGGGCTTGTATTGAAGATCGGGCCGCTCGTCGATGATAAGCTGGCGCGTGTCGGCGAGCCCTAGGAGATGCTCGACGATCACGATTTCGGAACTCTTGAGCGCCAACTGATCGGCGATAAAGCGGCGTAGTTCCGGTGGCATCGAAGCGCTGCATAGCATGTGGATCACGGACCCGCGCCGGCGGCGCTTGAGCAGCGTCTCGAACAAACGAACGAGATCTTCTGCCTCTTCTTCCACTTCCACGTCACTGTCACGGACAGGACGGAACAGGCCGGAGCCGAGCACGGTGTAGCCCGGAAACAGCCGATGCAGATAGAGCCCAATCACCTTTTCCAGCGCGACGAAGCGTGCGTCCTTGCCTTCGCTGGGCAATCGCACGAAGCGGCGCAACTGCGCGGGGACCGGCAGCAACGCATTGATGGTCTTGCTGTCCCGCTTGCGGGTCAGCTGGAGGGCCAGGGTGAAGGCGAGATTGGGAATGAATGGAAACGGATGGGCCGGATCGAGCGCAAGCGGCGTCAGCACCGGAAATATTTCTTCGCCGAATTCGGTGTCGAGCCAGGCGCGATCGGAATCCGACAGCTCTTCGGCTTCCAGAACCGCGATGCCCGCATCGCGCATCTCCACGCGGAGCGCCGCCCACATTTTCTGCTGATCGCCGATCAGATCGGCCGCCATCTGGTCGACCCGCACGATTTGCTGCGCCGGCGTCAGGCCGTCGTCGCTGGGCGAGGCGATTTCGGCGGTGACCATGCCCTTCAGGCCGGCGACGCGCACCATGTAGAATTCGTCGAGGTTCGACGCCGAGATGGATACAAAGCGCAGCCGTTCGAGCAGCGGATGGCGCGGATTCTGGGCCTCTTCGAGCACGCGACGATTGAAGGCCAGCCAGGACAGCTCGCGATTTACGAAGCGACCGGTAGAATCAGGGTCGATGGCGAAGGTGGTAGCAGGTTCGGCATCGAGCGGCAGGGACGCGCCGGCGTCGGCCAGATTCTCAAGGTTTGCCCGGATTTTTGCCATGGTACCCAGTTACGCGATTTCGACACCGGACGCTAAAGGAATTTGACGAATCTGTCATGACGGTCCGCTCAGCAATTCCCGTATCAGAGCGAGATTGACGGGCCGTGCCTCGGCAAGGGCCTTCGCGTCGGCCTGCGCCACGAAATCCCGAACGGCGGCCGGGGAACGCTCGAGGAATTGGAGCATCCGCGAGATCACGGCGTCCGGCACCGCCAATTGGCGGTCGGCGAAAAGTTTGCGGGCGATGCCGGCAAGAAGCGCATCGTCCGGGGCCCAGAGGGGCAGCGCCAGCAGCGCAGAGAAACGCGAGGCCAAGTCTGGAAGCGCGGTGGACCAGGCGGCAGGCGGTTCCTTCCCCGTGAGAAGGATCGGCGCGCCGAGGCCCGCATGTTCGAGCAACACAAACAATGCGCGATCGCGCTCCGGCGTCGCAGGCATCGTATCGACATCCTCAATGACCAGCGCGGTTCCAGGCGCGCTAAGTGGTGCGAGTTCGCCGCCCAAACTAGACGCCGAAACGACAAAAGCTCCGGAGGCCGCTCTCCAGATCGCTGCGAGATGCGATTTTCCCGATCCGGACGGCCCGTAGATCGCAGCGGCAGAAACTTGCCAATTCGGCCAGGAATCGAAGAACGCGACGGCTTGCGCATTGGCGGGAGAGACGACGAAGTCTTCCCGGGTCAGCACCGCTCGTTGCGGCAGCGGCAGAACAAGCTGCGAAGGCAATGGCCACGTTCTCCGAAACGGGTTCAGGCGATCCGGCTGTGCCGCGCGCCGAGCGCTCGAAGCAAAAGCGCGCCGTAACCCAACCAGGATGCGAGCGTTGTCGCGGCGGTCAGGTAGACGGCGGCCATCATGAGCAACGGCCAATCGAATCCGAATGACAGCACCACCAGAACGATACCGATGTAGGCGATCTGCATCGCCGTGCTGATTTTTCCGATCGCGAGCGGTTCGATTTTGATCGGCAGCTCCAGAAAGCGTGCCAGCAGGATTCCGGCCACGATGGCCACGTCGCGCGCGATGACAAGCGCCGTCAGCCATACGGGAGTGGCACGCAGTGCTGCAAGCGCCAGAAAAGCCGCGAGCATCAGGAGCTTATCGGCAGCCGGGTCGAGATAGCGCCCGAAACGCGTCGCCAGATTGAAACGCTTGGCTAGAAACCCGTCGGCGGCGTCGCTCAGCCCGGCGAATGCGAAAATGCCGAGCGCCGCGCGGTCGTCGCCGCTGGCGAGAAGCAATGCGATCGCGGGCGCGCACGCCAGCCGCATTCCGGTGAGAAGATTGGGAACATGCTTCAGGAAGCCGCTCACTGCGTGCTCACGTCGGACGGGGCCAGAGGACCCAGCCACCAGGTTCCATCCTGGTTGGACAGATCGAGCGTGGCCTGCGCCAGGAGATCGTGCAGTTGATCCTGCGATCCGACATAAGTGATGGCAGCACGGGCCTCGCCCGTATTCATGGCGACCACGCCCACATCGGTGATATTGGGAATTGTCCCGAGCTTCTGCAGGAGTCCCGTCCACTCCGCCAAATCTCCGATATGCACTTCGACAATCAGCTTGTTGCGCTTGCCGAAATCGATGGCCGAACGGGCTTTCCATTCGTCGATGATGGCGCTCGCGGCGGCGTCTGCCGCGCTTGCATAGACCTTCGGTCCCGGCGTTCCGGGCGTAATCGGCACAACGATATCGGGCATCGGCGGCGAATTGCCGGGCCCCAGCCGCTTCAGTTTGATGTCGAGCGTACCTTTGCCCTGGGTCACAACCACGAGAAACGCTTCCGTTGCGTGCGCGCGTGACGCGATTGGTTCGACGTCCTGCCACGCCGCCGTGTTGAAATTGAGCGCGGACAGCGACGCGCTATCGAGTGAATCCCCAATGGGTAACACCAGAGGCGCAGCACCTGTCGCGTATTTCGGATTGGCCCAGATGGCAGTCCAGGCCGAGTGTGGCGCGTAGCCTGGCGCCATGGGGACAACAAGAATGGGCTTCGCCTGCATGTCGGCGTAAGCAATGTTGCTCATGCGGAACAGGTGGCGCACCGCATCCGGGTTGAACACATAGGTGATGTCGGCGGTGTAGCGCGTGGTTGAGCGCCGTTCGTTGGCGAACTGATAGGTCTTGATCAGGCGCGTGATCGCGGTGTCGTCCAACGTCGGCAGGTGGGGCCAATCCGCCGCCTTGGTCAGGCGGTGCGACAACGCCGTCCAGGCCCGGGCGCGGCCCGAAACGATGGCGATATTTTGAGCCTGGGTCGCTGAGGACGCCGTCGCATCGACCGCGATTCCGCTGACGGCATAGGGGTCACCCCCCGCCTCCGCGGCCGAAAAGGGCGCGAGACTGGCAAGTCCAAGCATGACCAAGAAAGCGAAGCGAAACATCGAGGGCGCCCGTCGAACCGGCCGGACTATACTGATGCATTCGCTTAGGCGAAAGCGCGGGTCAGGCGCGAAAGAGCCCGCTTATTGGCGCGATCGACCCGCTATCCGGGAAAACTGTGTCTTCCATGGCGCGCCGAGCGACGCCCATGTGGTCCGCGAGCGCGGCCTTGAAAAGAGCACGTTGATCCGTGCGAGGCGGTTGGTCGCGTCCATCCTGCAGCGCAGCAGGTTCGAGACCGACCCATTCCGCTTTGACGATTCCACCTTGTACCGCTCCTCCGAGAAGGAAAGCCGCGCCGGCCGTTCCGTGATCGGTGCCGCCATTTCCGTTGGGCCTCACCGTTCGGCCGAATTCCGTCGCCATCACGATGGCGGTCTTTTCCCAGGCCGGCCCCAGAGCGGCCTTGAAGGCATCGAGGCCTTGATCGAGACCGCGCAGGCGGCGCGCAAGCTGGCCGTCGCCCGTACCCTCGTTCACATGCGTATCCCAACCGCTAACGTCGAACACTGCGACACGCGGACCTTCGTCGCCCGCCAGCAACTTGCCCGCTCCCCGGAACAGGGGAGTCAAATCGCCATAGGCGCCATACCCTTTGGCCATGTCGGCAGCGTTTTTCGGCTTGTCGTCCATCGCGGCGTCTGCCTGCGCCTCCGTCTCGAGCGCGCGATCGAGCGCGGACTGAAGCACTGGATCGCGCGCGTAAAGGGCCCGAACGCGTGCCAGGAACGCCTTATCCGGCTCCGGCATCACTTCCGGCATCCAACTCGTCGCCTTTGAAAGACCGGCGAGCATCAAAGGCGGGGTGGATGCCACGGCGAGCGCGCCGTCTCCATTTGCCAGTCCGAGCGGCATCAATGACCGGTTGAGCCAGCCGTCGCTCAGCACGTGAGGTCCCGTGCCGCCCGTCTCAAGTACGTTCTGCCCGTCGAAATGCGAGCGGTCACGATACGGCGAAGAGATGTTGTGGAAGACCACAAGTTCCTTCGTATCCCACATTGCTTTCATGTCGATCAGCGCGGGATGGAGTCCAAATTGACCGTCGAGATCGTGCAGCGCATTTGTGCCAGTGGTGTCGAGCGCAAGTGCACCGCGCACCGATTTGTAGCTCGGGTCGCCATGAGGCGGCACGGCCGCAAGCCCGTCCAGGGCACCGCGCAGGATCACGACGACGAAGCGCCGGTCCGTCGGCACATTCGCAAAGGCCAGCCGGATCGGTGCGTCCCAGACCGACAAAGCTCCCGCCGCGAGCACGGTTTTCAGGATCGAACGACGCGTAGCCATGGTCTATCTCCGCTGAAATTCGGGGCTGGCGATGAGAAGCGCGATCGCTTCGCCGCCATTTATCGCACTCGACATTGCAACGCGCGTGGCGGGACGCAGCAAAGGACCGAGACCACCCTCGCCCATAGCGACCGCGTCAAAGTCGTTCGGCAATTTGTCGCCGAGTTCGCGCGCCCATTCGATGCGATTGAGCACCGCGTCAGGGCCTGCCCACGCATCGGACTGGTCGGGCCAACCCTTGGGCGACGCAGCCGCAAGCGGAAACTCGCCCATCAATCGCGTGGCGGTCATGATGCCTTTGACCTGCTTGTCCCGGTCATCGGCGACCGTCGTGCGCGGCCAACCGACCAGACGCATAGAAGCCGTCACATATTCGACCGGCGAACGCATTTTGCCGCTATCCGGCTTCCATGCCGCAGGATCGTCGATCGCCGTTTCCGCCAGCGCCCGCAGATCGCCGCCCGTCTGCAGGAAATTCTTCTCCAGTCGTTCGACCGATTCAGCCGATGGATTGTCCGCAATGAAATGAACTGCGAATTTGCGAGCAATGTGCCGCGCGGTGGCGGGATCGTGCGCGAGATCCTTAACGGCCGCGATGCCGCCTTCCTCGCCGCCGGGATAGGTCTTGCCGCGCAGCACGATCGCGCCTGGCTCGTGCCGCGCGGGATAATATCGGAAGCCGTTGCCGCTGCCGCTGGGATCGAGACTCCAGCCGGTGAGAAGTTTTGCCATCGCGATGACGTCGGCCTGCGTATAGCCGCCGTCGACGCCCAACGTATGCAACTCCATCAATTCGCGACCCAGATTTTCGTTGAGACCCTTGCCGGTGACCATCCCCGCCATGGAATCGGGCCCGAGCGATTGCGCATTGTCGAGATAGAGCAGCATCGCGGGATGGCGCAAAACCGCGAGCAACAGGTCTTCGAAGCGGCCGTTGATGTTGGGCCGGATCGTTTCGCGCTCGAATGCACCTGCGAACATGATGTCGCGCGGATTCTGCGCCGAGACCGTAAAGTGATTGCTCCAAAACCAAACGAGGCGCTCGGCGAAAGGCTGCTGCGTGGTGAAACCAAGCGCGAAACGCGCACCCATCTCGCGCACGTAGAGTTGGACATAGGTCTTGAACGCCTGAAGCAGCTTGCGCTGGTCCGCCGACATCTTGCGGTATTGGAGGATCTCGGGGACCAGAGCGGCACTCGATTCGAAGGGCTGGCCGTCGAGGGCTTGCGGTTGCGGCGGCGCCGAATCGAGCTGGCTCATGAGCCACGCTTTGGGCGATCCGCTGGCCGCCTCGATCTCGCCGGGCCGGGCCCCCAGGCCAAATCTGTGGGCAGCAATTGCGCCTTCGAGCGACATGAACGCCTCCGCTTGCGACTTGCTCGTCACCCGCTTAAACGGAAGCCGCATCAACCTCCGTCGCGCCGGAACCCTTTAATGACTGCCGACCAGAAATCCGGCCGCAACAGCCTCACCTATAAGGACGCCGGGGTCGACATCGACGCGGGCGACGCGTTGGTCGAGCGGATCGCGCCGCTCGCCAAGGCCACACGCCGACCGGGCGCCGACGCCGATCTGGGCGGCTTCGGGGGATTGTTCGACCTGAAAGCTGCCGGTTTCAAGGACCCCATTATAGTCGCATCGACCGACGGGGTGGGAACCAAGCTAAAGATCGCCATCGATACCGGAATCTGTTCGGGAATCGGCCAGGATCTCGTCGCGATGTGCGTCAACGACATCGTGGTGCAGGGCGCCGAGCCGCTGTTTTTCCTCGATTATTTCGCGACGGGCAAGCTCGACGTGGATCAGGCCGCCGTTGTGATCGCGGGCATCGCGAAGGCCTGCAAAGATTGTGGTTGCGCGCTGATCGGCGGCGAAACGGCCGAGATGCCGGGGCTTTACGCCAAAGGCGACTTCGACCTCGCTGGCTTCACGGTCGGCGCGGTGGAACGCCAACAGATCCTGCCCAAGACCGAGACGATGAAGGAAGGAGATGTTCTGCTGGGGATTGCCTCTTCGGGAGTGCACTCGAACGGATATTCGTTGGTGCGCCGGGCCGTCGCCGAAGTGGGCCTGTCCTATGACGCGCCTGCGCCTTTCGCGCGAGAGCAGTCTCTCGGAGAAGCACTACTCGCGCCGACCAGGCTCTATGTCACGAGCGCGCTCGCCGCGATCCGCGCGGGCGGCGTCAAAGGTCTCGCGCACATCACCGGCGGCGGCATCACGGAAAATCTGCCGCGTGCTTTGCCGAACGGTCTCGACGCGGAAATCGATCTGACCAGTTGGTCTTCATTGCCGGTGTTCGGCTGGCTTTCGAAATCCGCCGGCATCGACGGACGCGAAATGCTGCGCACCTTCAATTGCGGCATCGGCCTGATCGCGATTGTCGCGCCTGAGAATGCCGATGAAACGATTCGAGCGTTCACAGCCGCCGGAGAAACGGTGTGGCGCATCGGAGCGCTTGTCCCCGGCAACGGCGAACCGAAAGTGCGCTACCGCGGCGCGCTGAAGCTCTGATGTCGCTGCGCAAACGCACAGCCGTGCTCATCTCGGGCCGCGGCAGCAATCTTCAGGCCCTGATCGACGCAGCCCGCGATCCGTCGTTCCCGGCGAAGATTATTCTGGCGATCTCCAACGTGGACGGCGCGGAAGGTCTCGCGCACGCCACGGCAGCCGGCATTGCGACCGAATTCATCTCTCACAAGGATTATTCTTCACGCGAAGAATTCGATGCCGCAATCGACGCATCCTTGCGCGCAGCAGATGTGTCGCTCGTCTGCGAAGCAGGCTTCATGCGGATCCACAGCGACTGGTTCGCCAATCTGTGGGCCGGGAAACTGCTCAATATTCATCCATCGCTGCTCCCGTCCTTTCCCGGGATTCGCGTGCACCGCCAGGCGCTCGATGCGGGCGTGAAGGTTTCGGGCTGCACGGTGCATTTCATCGTGCCCACTCTCGATTCCGGACCGATCATCGCGCAGGCGGCCGTGCCAGTGCTCGCCGGCGATACGCCGGAAAGTCTGGCGGCACGCATCCTTATCGAGGAGCACAGAATCTATCCCGAGGCGCTTCGCCTTGTGGCCGAAGGAAAAGTGAAGCTCGAAAACGGCAAGGCCGTTTTTCTGTAGGCCCAGGCGCCATGGCCGGAACGGAACCTGCGCACGATCTTGAGGCGATTGCCGAGATTTTCGGCTCGAAAGATACGCCTGTTCTCCTGAAGGGCGGCCAAGGAAGAACCTCCCGCGCCGGCGCAATTGTCATCAAACCGGCAGACAGCGCGGAAGAAGCCACTTGGCTGGCCGAGACATTCAATGGGCTTGGGGACTCCGCCGAAATACGGACACCGAAGCCTGTTCTGTCGCTCAATCGAAATTGGATTGAGAACGGATTTGTTGCGTGGTCTTACGTAGAGGGGGGCATCAAGGAAGGAGCATATCGGGAGAAATCGGAGGCATGCGATGCCTACACCAGATATGTCGCCCGCGTCGCAAAGCCAGATTTTATCGCTACGCGGATCGATCCGTGGTCGGTTGCAGATAGAAAAGCGTGGGGAGAAGAACGAATAGATTACGGGCCCGAGTTCGCCCATCTGTATGAGGACCTGCTTTCTTCCCTGACGAAACTTTCCATTCCGAGTCAGATAATCCATGGCGACTTCAGCGGGAACGTACTTTTTGCCGACGAACTGCCGCCGGCAGTCATCGATTTCTCTCCCTATTGGCGACCGGCGGATTTTGCCCAAGCCGTGATTTTAATAGACGCGGCGGCTTTGGACGTATGCGCGACAGTCTCTGAGCTGGTGAGCGTGTTTGGTTCAATCGAGCATATCGAGCAGCTCGCGCTCCGCGCCGCGCTTCGTAGAATCTTCGAGCAGTTCGAGCACATCCGGACGCGGGGAGCGGACAAGGCGAAAGCGTTGCAGGTCGCGGAATCGTATCGCGCCGCGTACAGGCGGCTTTTCGGCTAGATCGGCGAAGGGTTCAGCCGACGCCCGAGATTTTCGCCGAGACGTCCCACAGCTTCATCGCGTCGGCGTCGTTCTGTGCTTCCTTGGTGGGCGTGGCGATTTTCGATTTGTAGAAATAACCGCCGCTGACGTCCGCCACATCGGGCGAACTCGCGAGATAGATGATCGTCTCCGCACCCTGCTCCGGCGTGAGCGCGAAATTCTTCGCGGCCCGAACCGCAAACGACACGATGCCGCCGCTTTTGTCGCCGAAACGCGTGGCAACGAAGCCGGGATGCAGGCAATTGGCGGTCACGCCAGTGCCTTTGAGCCGCCGGGCCGATTCACGCGTGAACAAAATATTGCACAACTTGGAGCGGCCATAGACGCCGAAACCGCTATAACCGTGCTCGGATTGCAGATCGTCGAAATTGAGCTTGGCGCCTTTGTGCGCGTCGGACGAGGTCGAGACGATTCGCGAGCCCGCACCCAAGCGTGGAAGCAAGAGATTGGTCACCACGAAATATGCCATGTGGTTCACGGCGAACGTCATTTCGAGACCGTCGGCGGATAGCTTGCGCGAATTGAATAGCGCGCCCGCATTGTTGATCAACACGTCGATCCTGGGCTCAGCCGCGGCAATCTCCGCCGACACGCGCTTCATTTCGGAAATGCGCGACAGATCGGCGTAGTAACCGGCGTGCTCCTGGCCCGGCGCGATCGCGCGCAGGTGCTTGAGCGTTTCCTCGCCGCGCGCTTTGTCGCGCGCGATGAAAACGATGCGCGCGCCTTTGGCCGCGAGCCGATCCGCCGCAACCTCCCCGATGCCGGACGTGGCTCCCGTAATGACGACGGTCGTGCCTTGCATGGGATATCCTCCGCAAAGTCAGGTTGGCGTAAAACGATTCATCCGACGATTTCGAGTTCGCTGAAGAAAAAGCGAATCTCCTCGCGAGCGGTCTCGGGTGCATCCGAACCATGCACCGAATTGGCTTCGATCGATTCGGCGAAATCCTTGCGGATGGTGCCGGCAGCAGCCTTGGCGGGATCTGTTGCACCCATCACTTCGCGGTTCTTGGCGATGGCGCTTTCGCCTTCGAGAACCTGCACAACCACGGGGCCGGAGGTCATGAATTCGACCAGGCCGCGGAAAAAGGGCCGCGCCTTATGCACATTGTAGAACGCTTCGGCCATCTCGGTTGAAAGGCGGATACGCTTCTGCGCCACGACGCGCAGGCCCGCCTGCTCGAAGCGGGCCACGATCTGACCGGTCAGATTCCGCCGGGTCGCGTCAGGCTTGATGATCGAGAGCGTCTGTTCGAACGCCATGGGCAAACTCCAGGTTTGGAAGGAGGGGCCTTATAGAAGCGGCTTTGCGAAGCCGCAAGCCGTGCTAGAAGCCGCGCCCAGGAGCGTGGAATGCTGTCGATTGAAAGCGTCATTTACCGGATTGCCGGCCGCGAAATTCTCGCGGGCGCCAGCGCGCGCCTGCCCGCGGGTCGCCGGATCGGCCTTGTAGGCCGCAACGGGACCGGAAAGACCACGCTCCTCAAGCTGATCGTGGGCGAGTTGCATCTCGATGGCGGCGACATCGCCAAGCCAACCAATTGGCGCATCGGCACGGTTGCGCAGGAGGCCCCGGGGGGAACGCGAACCTTGCTCGAGACCGTGCTCGAAGCCGAGCCCGAGCGGATGGACCTGTTGGCACAATCCGAAACCGAGACCGATCCCCACAAGCTCGGCGATATCCACGCGCGCCTCGAAGCGATCGACGCCTATTCGGCGCCCGCGCGTGCGGCCTCTATTCTGGCCGGCCTCGGCTTCTCGGCGGCCGAGCAGCAGCGTCCCTGCTCCGAATTCTCCGGCGGCTGGCGCATGAGGGTCGCGCTCGCTTCCATTCTGTTCGCCGCGCCCGACCTGCTCCTCCTCGACGAACCGACAAACTATCTCGATCTCGAAGGCGTGCTGTGGCTCGAGGATTATCTCAAGCGCTATCGCGGCAGCGTCCTCATCGTCAGCCACGACCGCGACCTGCTCAATACCGTGGCCGAGTTCATTCTGCATCTCGAGCACGGCAAGCTCACGCTTTACACGGGCGGCTACGACACCTTCGCGCAGACGCGCGCCGCCAAGCGCGCGCTCGACACGGCTTTCGCGAAGAAGCAGGAGGCCGCGCGCAAGCACATGCAGGCCTTCGTCGACCGCTTCCGCTACAAGGCCTCGAAGGCGCGGCAGGCGCAGAGCCGCATCAAAATGCTGGCAAAGCTTCAGACCGTGGATATTCCGCTCGACGAACACGTCACGCCTATCCGCCTGCCGAAACCGGAACAAACAAATCCGCCCCTGTTGTCGCTCGATCATGTGTCGGTGGGTTACGAACCCGGCAAGCCCGTGCTGAAGAACATTTCTCTGCGCTTCGATCCCGACGATCGCATTGCGCTTCTGGGCAAGAACGGCAACGGCAAATCCACCCTGGCCAAGCTGCTGGCCGGAAAACTTGCAGCCGAATCGGGTGACGTGATCCGTTCGCGCAAGCTCGTGCCGGGCTATTTCGCGCAGCATCAGCTTGAAGAGCTCGACGGCGCGATGACGCCGATCCAGACTCTTGCGAAATTGCGGCCGAAATTGACCGAGCAGGAACTCCGCACCCGGCTGGGCGGCTTCGGCTTCTCCGCCGACAAAGCGCGGACGCTCGTGGGAAATCTTTCGGGCGGCGAGCGCGCGCGGCTGATGCTGGCGCTGACCACGCTCGACCGACCCAACCTCCTTCTGCTCGACGAGCCGACAAACCATCTCGACATTGACGCGCGCGAACAATTGCTTTCGGCCCTCAACGACTTCGAAGGCGCCGTTGTCCTCATCAGCCATGACCGGCGCCTGATCGAGGCGACATCGGATCGGTTGCTGTTGGTCGCGAATGGCGGCGTGGAGCCCTTCGACGGCGACCTGGACGATTATCGGCGCTTCCTGCTGTCGGGCGAGAACACGCCAGCCCAGCGCGAGGAACCCGCTCCCAGGATCAACAAGGAAGACGCGCGCCGCGAAGCCGCGGAGCGCCGCCGCCAGCTGAAGCCGCTGAAGGACAAGGTCGAAATCGCGGAACACCAGATCGCCGAACTGACCGCCGAGATCAAGAAATACGACGCGGCGCTGTCCGATCCGCTACTATTCACCCGCGATCCGCAAAAGGGCAACGCTGTCTCCAAGAAGCGCGCCGATGCGGTGCGCAAGCTGCAGGCCGCGGAAGCTCGCTGGCTTGCGGTCAATGAGGAATATGAATCGGCGATGGCAGGCGTGTAAGGGGGATTAGTTCAACGCGGCGCGTGCAACATCGCCCCATTCCTTTTGCGCACGACGATAGTGCCGCGGCGCGCCGTCCAGCGATTTGACGATCTCCAGAAACACGGTCCGCGCTTCGTCGGTGGCGCCCAGTTTTTGCAGCATCATCGCGTAACGACAGCGCGCTTCCTCGCCGGCGAAATACCGCGCGAGTTTGCGATATTCTTCGAGCGCTTCCCGATCCTTACCCTGCAACTCGAGAGCGCGGGCGTAAATCATATGCGCGTCGCTCGAAGAAAAATTGGGATCTGCTTTCTGCAAGGCATCGAGGCTTACCTGCGCGCCGGCGCCATCGCCGCTCAGGAATTGTGCCTTCGCGAGACCATAGAGCAACGCGGGGTCGTCCCGGAATTGTCCCTCCAGCAATCCCTGATAAAGAGCGACGGCGTCGCTGTACCGGCCATGCGCTACGTATTCATCTGCCAGAGCGCGCTTCGACGCGACAGAGCCCACCATTTCCGCTGTTCGCTCGGCTTTCCTGAGCGAGCCATAGGGATTGGCGATGGTGCGCACATTCGAGGTGAATTGCGCCGCGCGTCGGCCGCGCACGATGTCGGGCAACACTTCGACGGCGAGATAGGCAAGCGATCCCACCAGCGGCAGGAAGAAAATAATGAAAATCCAGGGAAACATCCGACCGCTTCTCACGGCATGAACGATGCACAGGATTCCGAGAAGAACCGGCCCGAAGAGGAAAATATAGCCCAATTTGATTACCTGTTGGCCCCCGGACGCGTGCTTACCAAGCGACGGCACAATCGACAAGTTAGCCCTGCTTCTCCCATTTGCCGCCGGGCGTTTCCTTCCAATAGGTCACGTCGTGGCCCGCGTCCCTGGCACCCTTCCAGGCCGACCGCGCAGTTTGGACTGCTTCCGGATCGCGCCCGTCAAACATCAACACGATGCGGGCAAGCGCGTGGGCCGCCTCTCCGTCCCATGCCGGCGGACGAGCGCCGCCCACGACGAACAGAATCTGAGCGCCGTTGACGTTGCCGTCCTCGACCGTGATGAGCACCGGCTGGCGCGCCGGATCGCCGTCGCCCGCCTGCGCATGCGGCAGGAAGGTCTGGTCGCTATAGGTCCACAGAAGATTGTCGATGGCTTCCGCGCGTTCGGCGGATTCGGCGCGGATGATGGCGCGCCAACCGCGCTCCAGTGTCTTCTCGACGAGCCCCGGCAGCACATCGTCAAGCGCGCGCCGTTCGAGATGATAGAACAGAGTCTCCGTCACTTCTCGTAGTGTTCCGCCACCAGCCGGTTGAGGACGCGCACGCCCCAGCCCGTGCCCCAGCCAGGAGCCAACGACTTCTGTTCTCCGTCCTGCCAGGCCACGCCGGCGATATCGAGATGGGCCCACGGAGTCTTGTCGACGAAACGCTGCAGGAATTGGGCAGCCGCGATCGAGCCGGCATAAGGGCCGCCGATGTTCTTCATATCCGCAATCTTGGATTTGATCAGCTTGTCGTAGCCGTCGCCCAGCGGCAGGCGCCACACCGGTTCGCCCTCGGCGCGCCCCGCGGCCGTAATGCGCTCCGACAGGCGATCGTCGTTCGAAAACAGACCCGCATGGTCGTTACCGAGCGCGACCATGATCGCACCGGTCAAGGTCGCCAGATCGATCACGAATTTGGGCTTGAAGCGCGATTGCGCATACCAGATTGCATCCGCCAGCACGAGACGGCCTTCGGCGTCGGTATTGAGCACTTCTATGGTTTGTCCCGACATGGACTTCACCACATCGTCCGGCCGCTGCGCCTTGCCATCAGGCATGTTCTCGACCAGGCCGATGATTCCGACGGCGTTGACGCGCGCCTTGCGCGCCGCCAATGCCTGCATGGTTCCCGTGACTGCGGCGGCTCCTCCCATGTCGCCCTTCATGCCCATCATGCCGGCGCCCGTCTTGAGCGAAAGACCGCCGGAATCGAAACACACGCCTTTGCCGACGAAGGCGACGGGCGCGTCCTTCTTCGCGCGCGCGCCGTTCCACTGCATGACGACAAGCTGGCTCTCGCGTTCGCTGCCCTGGCCCACGCCGAGAAGCGCGCCCATGCCGAGCTTCTTCATTTCGGCTTCGCCGAGCACTTCGACCTTCACACCGAGTTTTGTAAGTCCCTTGGCACGGCGCGCGAACTCGACCGGCGACAATACATTCGGCGGCTCGTTGACGAGGTCTCGAGCGAAGAACATGCCGTCGGCCACCGCTTCGAGCGCGGTCCAGGAACGCCTGGCTCCTGCTACGTCGCCCGCACCCACTGTGATCTTCGTCAAGGTCGGCTCGTGCTCGTCGCGCTGTTTCGTGCGGTAGTGGTTGAACGTATAGCTCCTGAGCCGGGCGCCGAGCGCGAGATGCGAAGCGAATTCTGCCGGCTTGAGTTTTGTGCCCTTGGGCAGATCGATCGCGAACGTGACTTCTTTCTCGCCGCTGGTGAACAGGCGTCCGATGACGCCGGCCGCCACCCGCTCCGCCGCCGAGGAATCGAACGCGGACGGTTTGCCCAGACCGACGAGCAGGAGCCTGCTTGCCTTAAGGCCCGAAGGCGCAAGGACCTCGACTGCCTGTCCTGGCTTACCCGAGAAGCGAGTCACGCCGAGCGCCCGCTTGAGCACGCCTCCGGCTGCCTCGTCAGCTTCGGCCGCCAGACCCGCCAGTCCGGCGCCTTCCGTCGTACCCAAAACGAGCACGCCCGAGCCTGCAACGGATGGCGCAGCGAATGACAATTGCATGAAAACCCTCATTGTTGGGCCAGAGGCCGGAAATCGTTGGCAATTTTAGGCATATCACGGAGTTCGGGATTGCCGGACAACGGCGCGAGAGTGTTAGTTTAGGTCGAATCTCGAAGGGTGCGAAAGGGCCGGTGGGGCAGTCCCATTGCCGCGCGCCCGCCACGCCGGACCGGATATGTCGCGACTGCAGTTTTACGTGCTGCGCCAGCTGATCGGGCCGGTCGCGCTGTTCTCGTTCCTTTTGACGGCTGTCATCTGGCTGTCCCAATCGCTGCGCCTGCTGGACCTCGTCATTAATCGCGGCCAATCGGCGCCGATCTTCATGTACCTGACAATGCTGATCCTGCCGGGATTGCTGGTCATCATCCTGCCTATGGCGTTTTTCGCCGGCACGCTGTTCGGCCTGAACAAACTCAGCGCCGACAGCGAACTCGTGGTGATGTCGGCGGCCGGATTCAGCCGGCGACAATTGGCGACCCCGGTCATGATCGCGGCGGGCATCATGATGTCGCTCACCTATCTCTGCAGCCTCTATCTCGCGCCGCTCGGCCAGCGCGCGATGAAAAGCGAGGAGATCGACATCCGTTCCGATATCGGAGCTGCGATCCTCAACGAAGGCGAATTCAATACGCCGGTGACCGGCCTGACGGTCTTCATCCGCGTGTTATCTCCCGACGGGCATATCCGGGGTATCCTGGTGCATGACAACCGCAACGCGCTTCGCCCCACAACATACATCGCCGAAAGTGGCGTCCTCGCAAACACGCCGGCAGGCGCGCGGCTGATTATGCTGGATGGCACGATCGAACAAAGCGCGTTGGGCGGCGCGCATCTCTCGGTCCTCAAATTCAAGCAATACGTCTTCGATCTCGACCAATTCGCGGGTCCGCAGCAGGAGACGCAACGCGAGACCAGCGAGCGTTTCCTGCCCGAACTCTTCTGGCCGGGACCCCATCTCGACAAGCGTATTCGCGACATCTATTTCGCGGAGGGCAACAACCGGTTGGCCGCGCCGCTCTACTGTGTGGCCTTCGCGCTTATCGCCTTTGCCGCCGTCACGCGGGGTCGCGGCGGTCGCGGTGCCTACGCGCTGCGGTTGACCGGCGCCTGTGTATTTGCCGGCGCCATCCGCATCATAGGTTATGGAGCTCAGGGGGCGGCAGCACGTAACCCCCTGCTTTGCACATTGCTCTATCTCATTCCCCTGGCCGGCGTGGGGGTGGCCCTGCTCGATATCGCCGGTTTCGATCCTGCGACTTTGTTCGCCCGTTATGCGCGCACACCACTCGCGGAGCCGGCGTGATGAGTTGGTCTTGGACTCTCTATCGCTATCTGGCAGTGCAGTTTCTGGTCGGCGTGGGGATCGTCTTCGCTGCGTTCGTCTTCCTGTCCTTTTCCATGGACATCGTCGATCTGTTCGACAAAACGGCCGGCAAGCACGTCTCCGCCGGCGCGATCGTCGGCATGAGCCTGTTCCAGCTACCCAATCTCGGACTGAAGCTGTTGCCGTTCGCGGTGCTGTTGGGCGGCGTATTTTCGTTTGTGCGGCTGTCGCGAAGTCAGGAACTGCTCGCGATCCGCGCCGCGGGGGTATCCGCGTGGAATCTCCTTGCTCCGCCGGTTATCGCGGCGGTCGCGCTCGGCGTGTTCACGGTCGTCGCGTTCACGCCGTTTTCGTCGCAGATGCTGCAGCAATATTCTGCGCTCGAGGCCGCATATATTCGCGGACAGGCTTCGCAACTCGCGATCTCGCACAACGGTTTGTGGTTGCGCCAGGGCGACAGAAACGGCCAGTCCGTGATCCATTCGTTGCGCGTCGCGAACCAGGGAATTCGCCTCGAGGATGTGATCGTCTTTTTCTACGGCCCAAACGACCGGTTTCTCGGCCGCATCGATGCAGTTTCGGCGGATCTTCAGCCCGGCGAATGGATTTTGCACAACGTGTGGACCAGCGATCTGGTAAATCCGCCGGTGCATCATTCGGTCTATAGTCTTCCCACCACGTTGACCGCTTCGCGCATCCAGCAGAGCTTCGCCTCGCCGGACACCCTGTCGTTCTGGACATTGCCGGGCTTCATCGCGACCGCCCGGCAGGCCGGGTTCTCGGCGACGAAATATCAGCTGTATTTCGACTCGCTGCTTGTTCTGCCGGCGATGTTCGCGGCGATGGTGTTCATGGCGGCAAGTTTCTCGCTTCGCCTTGCGCGCCTGGGCGGATTGGGCCGCGTCATTATTCTGAGCGCGCTTGCGGGCTTCGGCGTGTACTTTTTCGGCGATGTGACGCAGGCGCTTGGCGAAACCGGGATACTTCCCATCGTTCTGGCCGCCGCCGCGCCTGCAACCGCAGCAATACTTTTGGGAATGACGCTCGTTTTCCACCAGGAAGATGGATAGCGATGGCGGGGGCAGGGCTGTTACGCGCATCGCAATTGATCGTCGCCGCCATGGTGGCGGCGGCTTGCGTTCTGCCGGCCGCTGCCGCCGAGCCGTCGATCCTGAAGGGCGGCCTCCTCGGGCCCAGGGGGAGCGCCGGATTGTTGCGCGCGGACGACGTCAGTTACGACACCAACACATCCATTGTGATTGCGACCGGCCACGTCGAGATCGATTACAACGATCGTATTCTGACGGCAGATAAGGTCACCTACGATCAGGACAAGGACATCGCCACAGCGGATGGCCATGTCACGATCATGGCGCCCAACGGCGACGTGATCTTCGGTACACACGCCGTGCTGACGGACGCCATGAAAGACGGAACGATCGACGCGTTTGCCGGACTGATCGGGCAATATGGGCGTCTCGCTTCCGTTCGCGCCAACCGGATCGACGAAGGCACGCATACGATCACGGCTCGGGCAATCTACTCGGCGTGCAAGATCTGCAAGGAACGCGGTGACCGCACACCACTTTGGGCCGTGAAGGCCACCCGCGCCTATTACGACCAAGTCAACCATCGCATCTATTATCATGACGCGACGGTTCTCCTGTTCGGGCTGCCTGTCATGTACACGCCGTATTTCTCGCAGCCCGATCCGACCGTGAAACACTCCTCGGGCATCCTGATTCCAACGTTCGGCACGTCATCGACATTAGGCACGTTTTTCAAGGTGCCTTTTTATGTCGCATTCAGCGATTCTCAGGACATGACGGTCATGCCCTATTATGCGACCCATGGCGGTGAGATGCTGGAAGGCGAATATCGGCAACGCTGGGACCATGGCGGAATGTGGCTTCAGGCGACAATTACGGACTCGCCGTATGGCGGAATCGACGGAACGCAGAATCAAGTCTACAGCTCCCTCTTCGGCTCGGGCATCATCCCAATAGATAACGCGTGGCACGCGGGCTACGACGTTCAGCTGACATCGAACGAAACCTACCTGGATCTTTACGACCTCTCGCAATACGACAGGCTGAACAACGATCTGTTCCTGGAGGGCATTAACGGTCGCAGTCGCTTCGAGATCACGGGATATTTTTTCCAGGGCCTGCGCGCCACTGACGTGAACAGCGAGTTTCCCGTCGTTTTGCCGCTCATAGACTATTCTTATATTCCGCTGGACGCCGTGCTCGGCGGCACATTTCGTTTCGATTTCAACACGGCGGCCGTCGCGCGCACTATTGGCCAGGACGATCAAAGAGCGACGGCCGAGCTGAATTGGAAATTGCCGCTCCTCACGGATAACGGGCAGTTGATTACCTTCGTCATCGACGCACGAGGCGACGTCTATCACGTGAGCGACGCGCCCGTAACGCTGTCGGACACCTCCGATTATTATGTCTCGCGCGGACTGCCTTATGCGGCGCTGGATTGGCGCTGGCCTCTCGCATCGAGCCCCATACTCGGTGCCTCTTCGCTCGTACTGACGCCGATCACCCAGCTGATTTTTGCGCCCTATGGCGACAATCCAGCCAACATTCCGAACGAAGACAGCACCGATTTCCAGCTGGACGACACCGACATTTTCAGCTTCGACCGGCTGCCGGGATTCGACCTTGTGGAAACCGGTCCTCGGGCCAATGTCGGCTTGCTCGGCAATCTGATCTACCCCACCGGCTCGGTGGACTTCCTGCTCGGGCAAATTTTCCGGCTTAAGCCGGATCCCATTTTTGCCGCGGATTCCGGACTTTCGGGCACGCGGTCCGATCTCGTCGGCCGGATCACCATTAACTTTCTGCCGCATTGGAGCGTGACGGAACGCGTAGATGTCGATAGTTCAACGGGCAGCCTCGAGCGCAACGAAGTTTATGTCGACGCGTCCTATGGCAGAACGTCGTTGCAAGTCAGCTATCTGAAGCTTCCGGAGGAAGAGGTTCTCTTGGGCCTGGGCTCTCGCGAAGAACTTAACGCGCAGGGTACGGTGAACGTGTGGGACAATTGGATCGTGTACGCCGGCGCCGAGCGGGATATTGCCGGTAATGAGATGCTTGCGGACGAGTTCGGTGTCGGATACGAGGATGAATGTCTGGGCGTCTCTCTTTCCTACGACCGCACATATACGACCAACCGCAACGTGCCGCCCGCGACCGCCGTGGTATTTCGCATAGAATTGAAGACCAGCGACACCAGCAATCAGCAATCCGACCTGTTTCCGCGGCACTTGTACTCCCAGATTGAGCTTTGACCCGGGCTCGGAAATGCTTATTCTACCCGTGGCCGCGCGCCCGTGATGGACGGGACGCAACACGGCATCCGCAACCGAAGCAGCCAAAGATTAGACCCGTGATCTATCGATTCCGCATGGCTGTCCTGTTGGGCGTATTCGCGCTTTCATCTGCGACAGTACCTCTTTTCGCGCAGACCGCACCGGCGATGCACCGGTCCCATCGCGATACGGACCAGCAGCAGCCCCTTGTCGGCGGACCACCTGTCGCCAACGAGGCCGCAATCGTGGACGAACACGCCCACGGCGATGCGGTCGCGGCAATTGTAAACGATTCCATCATCTCGGATTACGATTTGCGCCAACGCATGGCGCTGTTCATCGCCACATCGAACATCCATCCTACCGACGTAATCCGCAAGCAGATTCACGACCAGGTCCTCAAGCAACTCGAAACAGAGCGGCTCGAACTCCTGGAGGCCCAGAAGAACAAGGTCAGCGTGTCGTCTGCCGAAGTCGACAAGGCGATCGACGACATCGTGAACGACAACCATCTGACGACCGATCAGTTGAAGGGCGTTTTGACCGGTGCCGGTGTCCAGATGTCGACCTTCCGTTCGCAGATCGCGGCGCAAATCGCGTGGTCGAAACTGGTCCAGGACCAGCTCGGCGACCGCGTGCATGTTTCCAAGGAAAACGTTCAGGCCGAACTCGTGCGGATCAAGGAAGGCGCCAACAAGCCGCGCTTCCTCGTGTCGGAAATCTTCCAACCGGTCGACACACCGGAACAGGACGCCAAAGCCCACAAGGATATGGACGATCTCGACAACCAGATCGCGTTGGGCGCACCGTTTCAGGCCGTCGCACGCCAATTCAGCCAGAATCCGACGGCCGCCCAGGGAGGAGACCTCGGCTGGGTGCAGGAAGGACAATTGGCTCCGGAACTGGACGCCCAACTCAACAAAATGCATCCCGGCGAGGTGAGCCCTGCCATCCGTTCGGTCGGCGGCTATTATCTGCTGCTGCTGCGCGAGCGGCAGGAACCCGCCGGAACGAAGCTTCCCGATCAGAGCAAACTGGCCAGCCAGTATCCGCAGGGCGAGCTTCCGCTCGATCGGATTCTTTTTTCGCTACCTCAAAAAGCGGGGAAGGACGAAGTCGAGGCGGCCGGCCAAGCTGCTGCCAAATTCCGCGCGCATATCGCCGGCTGCGACCATCTGCAGGAATATGTGAGCAAGGCTTTCGGCAACGGTCCCGTGCAGTTCTATTCGCTGGGTCTGACGAAGCTTTCCGATCTCAGCTCGGAGATTCAGACCGCTCTGTCCCAGACCCATCCCGGCGAATCCACCCCACCCTTCGGCTCGTCGGCCGGCATCGAAGTCATCGTGCGCTGCGACAAGCCGGTGATAATCCCCAAGGCGATTACAATTCCGACACAGGATCAGGTCGAGCAGCAACTCTACGAAGATCAGATTTCGACGCTCGCCCGCCAATATCTCCGCGATCTGCGGCGCGATGCCGATATCGAGACCCGCTGAGCCGCAGGCCGCGGCCGACGCACCGATCCTGATCACTATGGGTGAGCCTTCGGGTGTCGGGCCCGAGGTCGCTGTTGCGGCGTTTGCGGCGATGGGGGGACGCGTCGGAGCCCATCCGCTGCGCCTTGTGGGCGATGCAGACGTGTTGCTTGCCTGCGGCGCCCCAAGAAATGCAATCGAACCCATCGCAATCAAAGCCGTCCGCAAACCCGGCATCGCAGATTCCGCAAACGCGCCTGCAACGATCGCCGCTATCGACCATGCCGTTGGCTCGGCGCTGAAGGGCGACGCCGCCGCCATCGTGACGGCGCCGATCCACAAGGCCTCGTTGATGGCGGGAGGCTTCGGATTTCCCGGTCATACCGAATATCTGGCGCATCTCACGGGTGCGCCGCGAGCCGTGATGATGCTGTCAGGCGGCGGTCTGCGCGTCGTGCCGCTGACGATCCATGTCCCACTGGCGACAGTGCCGTCGCTGATCACGCGAGAATCGGTGAGCGAGACCGCCAGAATCATCCTCGCAGCATTGTCGCGCGACTTCGGTGTTGCACATCCGCGACTTGCTATTGCGGGTATCAATCCGCATGCTGGCGAGAGCGGTGCGCTCGGCCGCGAGGAGAAAGACGTCATCGGGCCCGCGGCGGACGCTTTGCGCGCGGACGGATTTAGCGTCATCGGCCCTTTGCCCGCAGATACGATGTTCCACGCGGAAGCGCGCGTGCGCTACGACGCCGCACTCTGCATGTATCACGACCAGGCCCTGATACCGATCAAGACCCTCGACTTCTGGGAGGGCGTGAACATCACGCTGGGTCTTCCGATCGTTCGAACCTCGCCCGACCACGGTACTGCGCTCGATATTGCGGGCTCCGGCAAAGCGGATTCCCGAAGCATGATCGCGGCCATAAGGATGGCCGCTGCGATGGCCGATGCCAGGGCCGTTTGATCCGCTGCCTCCGCTGCGCGACGTCATCGCGGCGTATGACCTCGCGGCAAAGAAATCGCTCGGCCAGAATTTCCTTCTCGACCTCAATCTCACGCGCCGCATCGCGCGCGCGGCGGGACCGCTCGAAGACGCGACAATCTACGAAGTGGGTCCCGGCCCCGGCGGACTGACCAGGGCATTGCTGATGGAAGGCGCCCGGCGCGTCATCGCAGTGGAGCGCGATGCGCGCTGCTTACCCGCGCTCGCCGAAATCGCCGCCGCCTATCCGCATCGCCTCGAAATCGTTCCGGAAGATGCGCTTGAGATCGACGAACGCCAACTGCTCCGTACACAGAACGTATCGACCGCGGTCCGCGTAGCGGCCAATCTTCCCTATAACGTTGGTACTGCATTGTTGGTCAAATGGCTCACGTCTCAATCCTGGCCGCCGTTCTGGGAGAGTCTGACCCTGATGTTCCAGCGCGAGGTTGCCGAACGTCTGGTTGCAGAGCCCGGCAGCAAGGCATTTGGACGGCTCTCCGTTCTCACCCAATGGCGCTCGAAGCCTCGCATTCTTTTCGACGTCGATGCGCGCGCGTTCACGCCACCGCCCAGGATCACATCGACCCTCGTACGCCTGGAGCCGCTGAACGAGCCCATCGCGCCTGCCCGCCTGGAGGATCTGGAGGCCGTTACCGCGGCAGCCTTCGGGCAGCGGCGCAAAATGCTTCGTCAGAGCCTCAAGACACTGGCTCCGGACGCGGAAGCCCTTGTCCGCGCGGCAGGACTTGATCCGACCGAGCGGCCCGAACGCCTTTCCGTCTCGCAATTTGCGGCGCTGGCCCACACCTGGCGCAACATGGTTGAGGCAGGCGAAGCGCCATGCAAGAGTCCCCCGAAATAGCCATTCAGGGAGACGTCCATGCTCAGTCAGGCCGTTGTCGAATTCGGCTCGCCGCTCAAATCCATCGAGACGCCCACGCCCATGCCGCAAGGTACGGAAGTGCTGCTCAAGGTCACCAATTGTGGCGTCTGCCACAGCGATGTTCACATTCACGACGGGTATTTCGATCTGGGCGGCGGCAACAAATTGGCGCTGGGAACTCTCAAATTGCCGCACACGATGGGCCACGAGATCGAAGGCGAAGTCGTTGCCATGGGTCCCGAGGCCAAAGGCGTGAAGATCGGCGACCGTCGCGCGGCCTTTCCATGGATCGGCTGCGGCCAGTGTCCCGCCTGTCTCCGCAACGAAGAGCAATATTGCACGAAGCCCCGCAATCTCGGTTGTTCGGCCAACACACCCGGTGGCTATGCCACGCACGTGATGGTGCCGCATCCGCGCTATCTGCTCGACTACGGGAACGCCCCGGCCTCCCTCGCCGCAGCCTACATGTGTTCCGGAATCACCGCGTTCTCGGCGTTGAAGAAGGTGGGCAAGCTTGGACCCGGCGACGAGGTGCTGATCCTGGGTTGCGGCGGCGTCGGCATGATGGGACTGCAATTCGCCAAGAGTCTGTTCGGCAAAGGACCGCTCGCCGCCGACATAGACGATGGCCGGCTCGAAGCCGCAATGAAGGCCGGCGCCAAGGCGACCTACAACACGAAAGACCCTGCTTCCGCCAAGAAACTGGTCGCCGACACGGGCGGCGGCGCATTCGCTGTGGTGGATTTCGTGGGTTCGGAAGCAACCTTCGCCTTTGCAAACGCGACCGTGCGCCGTGGCGGCCGTATCATCATCGTGGGACTTTTCGGCGGCGCAATGAGCATGCCGTTGCCGATGTTCCCCATGCGGGCATTGGCCGTCATGGGATCGTTTGTCGGCTCTTTGCCCGAGACCGAAGAGATGATGGCGATCGTTCGCGCCGGAAAGGTCGATCCCATTCCGGTACAGACGCGTCCTCTCGATCAGGCATCCAAAACGCTGGACGATCTCAGGGCCGGAAAGATCATCGGCCGCGTCGTGCTGACCCCGTAACGCGATGACCGCGCCCTCGCTAGAACCGATCCTCGAGCCGGATCTTCCGATCGTCGATCCGCATCACCATCTGTGGGTGCGGCCGGCCGGCGCTTTGCCGCCTCCGCCGCATCATCCCTTCGTTGCGGCAATCGCGAACGTCAATCGCTATCTGCTCGACGAGCTGATCGCGGACATGACCAGCGGACACAATGTTCGCGCCACGGTCTTTCTCGAATGTCATTCCATGTACCGCGCCGACGGACCCGAGGCGCTGCGGTGCGTCGGCGAGACGGAATTCGTCAACGGCGTGGCCGCGATGAGCGCCAGCGGAATGCATGGCGACCTACGTGCCTGCGCCGGAATCGTGGGCTCCGCCGACCTGCGAATCGGCGCCGCCGTTGAAGATGTGCTGCGCTCTCATATCGGGGCCGGTCATGGCCGGTTCCGCGGTATCCGCAACAGCGCGTCCTATGACCCGGATCCCGGCGTGCTGGGCCCGCTGGCCGGTCGCGAACCGGGCCTGTATCTGGATGCGAAATTTCGCGAAGGGTTCAAAGTCCTGCATGGTCTTGGCCTTTCGTTCGACGCTTGGCTCCTCGAACCGCAGCTGCCCGAACTGATCGATCTCGCGCGTGCGTTCCCGGAAACCAGCATCGTCCTCGATCATGTGGGCACGCCGCTGGGCATCGCGAGTTATCGCGGCAAGCGGGGCGAACGCTTTTCCGTATGGCGCGACAACATTCTCAAACTCTCCAAATGCGAAAATGCCGTGGTGAAGCTTGGCGGCCTGGCGATGTGCTTCCCTGGTTTTGAATCCTTCATGTCGACCCCGCCCGCCAGTTCCGAAGTCCTCGCAGAAGAGTGGAAGCCCTATATCGAAACCTGCATCGAGGCGTTCGGGCCACGACGCTGTATGTTCGAGAGCAACTTTCCGGTCGATATCGGAAGCTGCAGCTATGCCATGCTTTGGAATGCGCTCAAGCGACTCTCTGCAGGCTACTCAGCAGACGAAAAGAGCGCGCTGTTCAGCGGTACGGCGAAGCGGGTCTATCGCCTTCAGCTTCCGTAAGCGTCGCGCGCTCTTACGTCAGCTTGCGTACGAAGTCCGAGAGCCCGACCTGCCGAGTGCGGCGCAGACGTTCGGCATCGAGGATTGCTTTGATCCTTGCCTGCGCAAGGGCAAGATCGTCGTTGACGATGACATAGTCGTATTCTGGCCAATGGCTGATCTCGTCGGCGGCCTTTGACATTCGCTTCTGCACGACTTCGTCCGAGTCCTGCGCTCTTATGTGCAGGCGCCGCTCGAGTTCGTCATGAGTGGGCGGCAGAACGAACACGCTGACGAGGTCTTCGCGCACGCGCTCCTTGAGCTGCTGTGTGCCTTGCCAGTCGATGTCGAACAAAACATCCTGGCCTGCGGCCAGGGCATCCATCACCGGCTTTTTCGGCGTGCCGTAGAGATGATCGAAGACGGTGGCATATTCGAGGAACTCGCCGGCTCCGATCGCTGTATCGAACCCGTCCCGCGAAACGAAGAAATAATCCCGGCCTTCGTTCTCGTTGGGACGTTTCTTGCGCGTCGTGGCCGACACGGACAACACAATGTTCGAATCGGAGGCGAGAAGGCTGCGCGATAACGTCGTCTTGCCGGCCCCCGACGGCGACGACAATACCAGCATTAGGCCGCGACGCGGGATATTGGCGGTCATTCGACGTTCTGCGCCTGTTCGCGGAACTGATCGATCGTCGCCTTGAGCGCAAGACCCACGCGGGTCAGCGCGATATCGGTGGACTTCGAGCACAGTGTGTTGGCTTCGCGATTGAATTCCTGAGCGAGGAAATCGAGTTTGCGGCCGACCGCCGTACCCGATGCCATCAGGCTGCGCGCTTCCTGCACATGCGCGCCCAACCGATCGAGTTCCTCGCGGATATCCGCCTTCACTGCGAGGAGCGCCACTTCCTGCGCGAGGCGATCCGCCGATATCGACACGCTGGCCGCGAGCTCCTTCAATTGGGCCGCAAGTTTGTCGCGCAACTGTGCGGGCTGTGCGGCGGACAATGCCGCCGCCTCGCGCGTAAGACGATCAATCTCGTCGACGAGCCCGCCCATAACACTCGCGAGCTTTGCTCCCTCGTTACCCCGCGCGCGGATCAGCGCGTCAAACGCGGCCGCAAGGCTTCCGAGAATGGCGGCGTCGCGATCCGCGCGCGCGCGGGGATCGAGCGGCAACACTTCGTCCTGAACGATCACACCTTTCAAAGCCAGCAGCCCATCGACTCGCGCCGGCGCAAGTCCCGTCTCGCTGGCAACTTCCTGAGCGATTCTGACCGCGGCCGCCAGCGCGGCCGGATCGACCCTGAGCCCCCGCGCGCCTTCCTGCGGTTCGAGCGTCAAGGTCACCTGGATGTTACCGCGGCGGAATCGTTCAGCCGCCAAAGCGCGCGCCGCGGGTTCGATGCCGTCAAGTCCCGGCGGCGTCCTGAGACGTAGCTCAAGACTGCGTCCGTTGACGCTTTTTGCTTCCCAACGCCAGCGCAGCCCATCATGCGCGCCATGGCCATCCGAAAATCCGGTCATGCTGACAAGGCTCATCCGCGACTCCGAAGATCGAGCCCGACCTTAGCGCGACGCAGCAGGCGGCGAAAGGATCGTATCTATCTTTGCTGATGCTCGAAGCGCCGCAGATTGGCGACATTCTTCTCGTGCTCTTCGATCGAGGCCGAAAACACGTGGCCACCGGCGCCAGTGGCCACGAAATAGAGATCGTTCGAGACTTCCGGATTGAGCACGGCCGCGATCGCATCCTTGCCGGGATTGCAGATCGGCGTCGGCGGTAGACCGGCGATGACATAGGTGTTGTAAGGTGTCGCGCGGATCAGCTCGCTTTCGCGAATGCCGCGGCCGAGCGGATAGCCCTGGGTAAGACCGTAGATGATCGTCGGGTCGGATTGAAGCTTCATCCCGAGTCGCAGCCGGTTGACGAACACGGCGGCGATATGACGGCGTTCTTCGGGAAGCGCCGTCTCCTTCTCTACGATCGAGGCAAGGACCAGCGCTTCACGCTTGTTCCTGACGGGAAGATTGGAGGCGCGCGCGTCCCATTGCGCGTCGAGGTATTTTTCCTGCGCCTCGCGCATGCGTTCGACGATATCGGAGCGCGTCGTTCCACGGATGAAAAGGTAGGTTTCCGGAAGAAGCGAGCCTTCGGCCGGAAGTTCGCCCATATCGCCCGTGAGTTCCGGATCGTTCTTCACCAGATCGTAGATCATCTGGCTGGTCAGGCCTTCGGCCGCCGTGATTTTGTGTTCGATCGATTTTCCCGATGCGAGGATTGCCATGATGTCGGCCATGCTCGCGCGCGAAAGGATCGCGTACTCGCCGGCTTTCAGCGCTCCGCTCTTGCCGCGCAGCCTCACGCCGATCTGGAACAGGATCGCGTTATCGATGGCATCGGCCTGTGCAAGTTCCTGCGAGATGGCGGCGAGACCTTCCCCCGGCTGCACCAGCACAATCGTTTCGGTGGCGCCGTTGGCCGCTGTAGGACCGGGCGCATCGAAATGCATGCGTTCCAACTGGAACGCACCCCAGACAAGTCCGGCCAGAAGCGCGACGACAACGATGAAGCGAAACATTCAGCCACCCTCGGCCGATTTACTACGGTGAACTGGAACGCCGGGCCATGGCAAAATTGCGGCGCGATTAATGCGCGGCAGTGAGGATAAGCGATGCATTGGTGCCGCCGAAACCGAACGAATTCGAAAGAACCGCATGCACGGGCCGCTTCTTGGCCGTGTGCGGCACAAGGTCGATGACGGTCTCGACGGAGGGGTTGTCGAGGTTGAGCGTGGGCGGCACCACCTGATCGCGGATTGCGAGAATGCCGAAAATCGCCTCCACGGCTCCTGCCGCGCCAAGCAGATGCCCGATCGAGGATTTTGTCGACGACATCGACATGCTGGAAGACGCGTTTCCGAAGGCGCGCTCGACGGCCCGCAATTCGATCTCGTCTCCCAGCGGCGTCGACGTGCCGTGAGCGTTGACATAGTCGATGTCGGACACGGAAAGGCCTGCGCGCTTCAACGCCATTTTCATAGCGCGAAAACCGCCATCGCCGTCTTCGGCAGGCGCCGTGATGTGATAGGCGTCGCCGGAGAGTCCGTAACCCGTCACTTCGGCGTAAATCTTCGCGCCACGCGACTTGGCGTGCTCGTATTCCTCGAGCATGACCATGCCGGCGCCCTCCCCCATCACGAATCCGTCGCGATCCTTGTCATAGGGACGCGAGGCCTTTTCGGGAGTCTCGTTGAACGCTGTCGACAGCGCGCGGCAGGCGGCGAACCCAGCCATGCCCAGCCGCGTGATCGCGGCTTCCGTGCCGCCGGCCAGCATCACATCTGCATCGTCGAGCACAATGAGCCGAGCCGCGTCGCCGATCGCGTGTGCACCCGTGGCGCAAGCCGTCACCACGGAGTGGTTCGGGCCTTTGTAGCCGAAGCGGATGGATGCATAGCCCGAGACGAGGTTGATCAGGCGCCCGGGGATGAAAAATGGGCTCAGCTTTCGCGGTCCCTTTTCATGCACCAGAATGGATGCAGCCTCGATTCCCTGCAATCCGCCGATACCCGAGCCGATCAGAACGCCGGTGCGGCAGCGCTCCTCTTCGTCGCTGGGCACGAATCCCGAATCGGTCACCGCCTGTTGCGCGGCGGCCAAACCGAAGATGATGAAATCGTCGACCCGGCGTTGCTCCTTGGAATCGACCCATTGATCGGCATTGAACGTGCCGTCACTTCCGTCGCCCAACGGAACACTGCAGCCGATGCGCGCCGGCAAGTCGTCGACTTTGAACTTGGTGATCGGTCGCGCGCCGGATTGACCTGCGAGCAGCCGCGACCATGTCTCTTCAACGCCGCAAGCAAGCGGCGTAATGAGACCCAGACCGGTGACGACGACTCTACGCATATTCGAGGCGTCGGCGCCCAGCACTCAGGGTTGTGACTTGTCGATGAACTTGACCGCGTCGCCCACGGTTACAATGGATTCGGCTGCATCGTCCGGAATTTCGATGCCGAACTCTTCCTCAAAAGCCATGACAAGTTCGACGGTGTCGAGGCTGTCCGCTCCGAGATCTTCGATGAAGGACGCGGTGTCGGTGACCTTGTCGGCATCGACGTTGAGATGCTCGACGACGATCTTCTTCACGCGTTCGGCAGTATCGCTCATTGGTGTTCAAAACCTCTTTCGTTTTCTTTTCCGCGCTCTTGTGATGGGCGGATCGCGGGGTCCGCCTCATTGTTTCCCGCGCGTGCGGTCGAAGGTGGGTGCTTCGTAACACAAACCCTCAAGTCCCGCTACAAGCGGCGTAACACATTGAATTTACAGTCAAATCATCGCTAACCCGCCATTGACATGCAGGGTCTGGCCGGTGACGTAGCCGGCTTCGACACTGGCGAGATAGAGCACTGCGGTCGCCACGTCGACCGGTGTGCCCATATGGCCTGCAGGTATCTTCGCAAGCAAGCCCGATTTCTGCGCCTCGTTCAGCGCGTCCGTCATGGGCGTCGCGATGAAGCCCGGCGCCACGCAATTGACGGTGATGTTTCGGCTCGCGACTTCGAGAGCGAGCGACTTGGTCATGCCCGCAAGCCCGGCCTTCGCGGCCACATAGCTCGCCTGACCGGGGTTGCCCGTCGATCCCACGATGGACGTGATCGAAATGATCCGTCCCCAACGTTTCTTCATCATCCCGCGCACGACCGCGCGCGAAAGTCGGAATGCCGAGGTGAGATTGACGGCGATCACCTGATCCCACTCTTCGTCTTTCATGCGCATGAAAAGATTGTCGCGCGTGATGCCGGCATTGTTCACGAGAATGTCGATCGGGCCCGCCGCGGCTTCTGCGCTCTTGGGCAATGCTTCAACGGACTCGGTGTCCGCGAGGTTTGCCGCGACAACATGCACGCGGCTTCCAAGTTCGTCGCTCAGCGCTTGCAGCGCTTCCGCGCGTGTGCCCGATAGAACGACCGTTGCACCTTGTCCGTGCAACGATCTGGCAATGGCGCCTCCGATCCCGCCCGTGGCGCCGGTGACAAGTGCAACCTTTCCGCTGAGATCGAACATACGTGTCACAGCCCTATAGCGTCTTCGCGAACGCTTCGATGTCGGCAGGCGTGTCGAGCGTCATCGTCAGCAAGTCTCTGTCGATGCGCTTGACCATGCCGGTGAGAACCTTGCTGCCGCCGGCCTCGACAGTTGTGTCCACGCCCAATTGCCGAAACGCGAGAACGCTCTCCCGCCAACGCACGCGGCCCGTGACCTGTTCCACCAGAAGTCGGCGAATGGTTTCCGGCTCGCTGACTTCGGCCGCAGTAACATTCGCTACGACCGGCACCGACGGCGGACGGATTGTCACTTGCGCGAGGGCTTCGCGCATCTTGTCTGCGGCCGGCTGCATCAACGGACAATGAAACGGCGCGCTCACGGCAAGCGCCATGGCGCGTTTGGCGCCATTCGTCTTGGCGATTTCGCCCGCGCGCTCAACGGCGGCTTTCGTACCCGAAATCACGACCTGTCCCGGCGCGTTGTCGTTGGCCACCACGCAGATGCCACCTTGCGCTGCAGCCTCGGCGGCCGCCTGCTCGGCCGGTTCGATCTCGATACCGAGAAGTGCGCTCATCGCGCCGTCGCCGACTGCGACGGCATCCTGCATAGCCCGGCCGCGCGCCTTCAGGAGGCGCGCTGCGTCGGGCAACGTGAACGCGCCGGCAGCGGCAAGTGCCGTGTATTCGCCCAGCGAATGTCCGGCGACGAGCCTCGCTTGCTTCGCGAGACCGAGTCCGGCTTCGCGTTGGAGCACGCGGATGATGGCGAAACTGGCCGCCATGATGGCGGGCTGCGCATTTTCCGTCAGCAGGAGTTCCGATTCTGGGCCTTCCCACATCAGCCTGGTTAGCCTCTGCTGGAGCGCCTCGTCGACTTCCTCAAACACTTCGCGGGCTGGCGCGAAAGTCTCGGCCAACAGCCTGCCCATGCCGACCGCCTGGCTTCCTTGGCCCGGAAAGATGAACGCGCGCGTCATTTCGATCCCTTGTGGGGCGCCCCCTTAACGGGCGCGGCTGCGAAGAGCAAGGGGCCGCTCAACCTAGTCCAGGACTGTCGCTGGTGCGGGAACCGGGAGGGACCGTGCCAGCGCAAGCACCAGCGCAACGCTGGTCAACAGGCCTGCCGCGAGAACAGCCATGCCGGTTTCGTAGCCACCCGTCGATTGCTTCAGCCAACCCATGACATAGGGACCGACGAACCCTCCCAGATTGGCGAGGGAATTGATCAGCGCGATACCGCCTGCAGCTGCGGTGCCGCCGAGAATCGACGAAGGCAGTGTCCAGATCGAGACCAGCGCGGCATAAATCCCGACGGCGGCAGCGGTCAGAGCAATCAGCGACAACGCATCGCCATGCAGCAGAGCCGCGACGGTAAAGCCGCCCGCACCCAGGAGCGCTGCCGCAACGACATGCCAGATGCGCTCGCCGCGTCGATCGCTCGAACGCGCCCACGCCACCATCGCGAACGCGCAAATGACATATGGGCCTGCCACGACGAAACCGGTCTCGATATTCGAAAATCCCATCGCCTTCACGATCTGCGGCAACCAGAACCCGATGCCGTAGAGCGCAAAGATGATTCCGAAATCCGCGGCTGCCAGCCACCACACACGAATATCGCTCAATCCGCTCCAGAGGCTGCCCGCAGGAGCGGCGTCTTGCGCCAGCCTCGCGGCCACGATGCGCTTCTCGTCATCTCCGAGCCATTTCGCCCGCAACGGCCCGTCCGGCAATTGCGTCAGCACGAGGAACGACAGAATGCACGCCGGCAGCCCTTCGAGCACAAACAGCCATTGCCAACCATGCAGGTGCGTGATGCCGCCCAGCTGCAGAATGGCGCTCGACAACGGACCACCTACGGCGCTCGCGAGCGGAATGGCGAAGAAGAAATAAGAATTGAATCGCGCGCGCGACGAAGCCGGAAACCAATACGTCAGATAGAGCATGATGCCGGGAAAGAACCCTGCCTCCATCACGCCCAGCAGAAAGCGCAATGCGTAGAAACTCAACGGACCCTGCACGAAAGCTGTAGCTGCCGAGACGACGCCCCAGGACAGCATGATGCGGAAAATCCAAATGCGCGCTCCGACGCGTTCCAGAATCAGGTTCGAAGGCACTTCGAAGAAGAAATAGCCGATGAAGAAGATTCCCGCGCCCCAGCCATAGGCTTGCGCGCCGAGGCCGATATCCCGGTTCATCGTCAATGCCGCGAATCCGACATTTACGCGATCGAGAAAATTGACGACGTAGAGCAGCCCCAGAAACGGGATCAGACGCCATGCGGCCTTGGCGAAAATGGCGTCTTCCTGCGCCTTAGCGCGATCTGAGTTCACATTGCCGCCGCTCGACGCCGCGATCCACTACGGCCATGCCTTCACCAGATTGGCGGCGTTGATCGAGCCGATACCCGTGGCGAAATCCCAACCGGTGGTCGCAGCATAAGCCGGCTTGTAGGCTGTGTTGGACGTCGACAGCACGCCCATCGCCGCGGATGGGATGTAGCAATTGACGGGACCCAGATAGGTCAGTCCGTAATTGGTCAATCCCAGCATCTGCGCCGACGTGCAATTCACATCGTCGTCGCCGAGCGTGACGTCGTAGAAGATGCACGTCGACTTGACAGTTTTTCCCAGCGTCGAATTGCAACTCGCATTGCCGGATGCGCCATATTCGGTCGCCGCCAGCGAATAGAGGACGGGATTAGGATTGCCCTGACGCGACTTCATCTTTTGGTCGACGAGCGCCTGGATGCCCGCCATGATCGGCGATGCGAATGACGTGCCGCCCGCACCCGTCCAACCGCTCGGCGCACCCGTGCACGGCGCCCCGCCGCCCCATACGTCCGAATAACATATCACGTAGTAGTGGCCCCACAGACCGTCGGCCGCGAACAGCGACACGTCGGGAATATCGCGCGCGTTGTCGCTGGGATTGCCTACGAGCTTCTGCCAAGACGGCTTTGCATATCCCGAACAGGTTCCGCTGACGGCAGCCGCACTCTGCTGTGAGGTGGCGCCGTAGGCGCATCCGCTTGGACCGCCGCTTCCGCCGTCGACCTGCCAAAGCTGCTGGCCCGTAGCGCTATTGCAGAACCCCGTCGTTCCGTAGGTGACGGTTGAGCCGGTGAGAAACTTCGATACCAGTGTGCTCGCGCAGGAATCGTTCCACGGTATTTCGGGAACGTAGGACAGGGCCGAGCCATAGGCGGTCGTGTTGGTGCTGCTCCAATAAGTACTGTTGGTCTTGGCATAGGAGTCGCCGAAGTCCGTGCCGCCGACGGCGACATTGTAAGGAGTCGACGCAAAGCCGTTGATGGAAATTCCCTGGAACGACACCCATTGCCCTGAATCGCAGCTGGCGGCGTTGTCGTCGCCGGCCGCTACAAACACGGAAATGCCCTCGGCCACCGCCTGCTGGTAAGTAGCGTAATACGCTGCGTTGGCCGCGGCGCCGTTATAGGCTTCGCATTCGCCGTAGCTGATGCTGACGATCTGCGGCGGGCTCGGTAAATTGAGAATATTCTGCAATGCGATCAGACCGCCGAACGTCGTGTCGGTATCGGCGCAAGAGGCAACCTTGATCGCGGCATTCGGTGCGGCTGCACTCGACCATTCAGCGTCCAGTATCGCTTCGCCGTCGTCGCTATTGATGCCTGGGTCGACGCAGTTGCCGTGGCTGGTCGCCGTGTTCGGATGAACCGTGGTGAGGCTGCCGGAGGTATACGTCGAGAGGTTGAAGGTGGATCGGAATGTGGTCCAATCGGACGTCGAGAACACGTCGCTGTCCTCGATGACGACAATGGTTTCACCCTTGCCGGTGATGCCCGAAGTGAACAGCGGATTGAAATTGTAAATTGTTGCGAGGTCGGCCGGCACGACGGCCTGATAGCTGAAGTTGTCCTGTGTGAATGTGTATTTCGGGCGCGCGCGATAGAGCTTGTTGGGCCGGAAATCGTGCAACGACACGACGCCCATGATTGCTGGCGCCAGAGCGGCGGGAATTTGAGGGTCCGAGATATTGGCGACGTGCCGCACGCCGTTCACGTTCAGATAGTGGATTTGAGTCTTGAAGGCATCGCGCACCTGCGCCGCGGTGCCTGAGAAATCGATCATCATCCGATTGGCATAAACCGCATTGACCTGAAAACCGTGGCGAGCGAGCCAGCCGGAGATGGTCTGGATATCCGCGATCCCGACACCGAACTCCTCTCCGAATTCGGAGGGGCTGAGCCAGCGGTGATAGTTCGCCGAATTGCGGTCGTGGAGTTGGTCGATCAATTGCGTGATGGAGCGCTCCTCGACCGGCGAACGGCGCAGCAGAAGCTGCATATGCGTCATGGCAAGAGAATCGGGAACCGCACCGCGGTCGTTCTTCTTGGCCCGGGCTTCCGGCCGTGTGTTGCCGGCGAGGGTCACCCGGTGGGACTCGTCGATGGCGGTTACGATCTGTTGTCCGGGGAGTTGGGCCCCTGCCGGCGGCGCAACGGCCAGAAGACAGGCCGCTATCAAGACCGGAAAAAGAAAAAAAAGACCCGCTCGGTTACGCATGATGAACCCCAGCCAAATCGGAATGCGCCCACACTCCCGGCAGGATACCAAGTGCCCGGCCGGTTTGCTACCGGGCGGGCTTGCCCTTGGGGCCCCGCTCCTCTATATGCCCGCCCCTCAGGCGGCTGCGGTCGCGGGAGGCAGACCTGCCCCGAGCCGGTCAGCCCATGCCGGATGGTCCGGCGTCCCGGCGAACCGAGGCGAAAATCGGGAACCCCTCCCTGTTTCGTTCCGCAGCCCGGAAAGGGACTGATTCATATGGCTCTTTACGAGCATCTCCTGATCGCGCGCCAGGACATCAGCGCGCAGCAGGTGGACGCGCTGGCGACCCACCTCAAAACCATCGTCGAAGGCGAAGGCGGCAAGGTCGAAAAGCAGGAATATTGGGGCCTGCGCTCCCTTGCCTACCGCATTAAGAAAAACCGCAAGGGCCATTATGTGCTCCTGAACATCAACGCGCCGTCCAAAGCCGTGCAGGAACTCGAGCGCCAGCTGAAGATCAACGAAGACGTCCTGCGCTACATTTCGGTCAAGGTCGATCAGTTCGAGCAGTCGAGCTCGAACAAGGCCCGCCGCGAGCGCGACGGCGAGAAGAAGCCGGAAGGCGAGACTGTGGAGGTCGAACTATGAGCCAGGCCGGAGCCCAACGCCGCCCGTTCTTCCGTCGCCGGAAGACCTGCCCGTTCTCGGGCGCGAATGCGCCCAAGATCGACTACAAGGATGTGAAGCTGCTGCAACGCTTCATTTCGGAGCGCGGTAAGATCGTGCCGTCGCGCATCACGGCAGTTTCGACCAAGAAGCAGCGCCTGCTCGCCATCGCGATCAAGCGCGCTCGCTTCATGGCGCTGCTGCCCTATCTCATCGGTTGAGCGGGAGACGAATATGCAAGTGATCCTGCTCGAACGAGTCGAAAAGCTCGGCCAGATGGGCGACGTCGTGAAGGTGAAAGACGGCTTCGCCCGCAACTTTCTCCTCCCCAAGAAAAAGGCCCTTCGCGCCACCAAGGCGAACGAAGCCTTTTTCGAAACGCAACGTGCGCAACTCGAAACGCGCAACCTCGAGCGCAAGGGGGAAGCGGAAAAGGTCGCCAAGAAGCTGGCGGGGCAGAGCTTCACGCTCCTGCGCCAGGCGGGCGACCGCGGCCAGCTTTACGGTTCGGTGTCGCCTCGCGATATCTCGGATATCGTGACGGCCGGCGGCTTCAGCGTCGACCGCACGCAGATCCCGCTCGACAAGGCGATTAAGACGATCGGTCTGTTCCCGATCGCCATTGTGCTTCATCCGGAAATCCGGGTGACTGTGACCGTCAACGTCGCACGCACCGAGGACGAAGCGGAACGCCAGGCGCGCGGCGAAGACGTTCTGTCGGAGAAGACGGAGGCCGAGGAGGCCAAAGTCGTAGCCGAAGAGCTTTTCGAAGAAGGCGCAGGACCGAAAGCGGAATCCGAAGAGGCAGCTGCGGAGGACTAAATTAGGCTGCCGCCCGTCCATTTAATCGCCTCGAAGAAGGCCGCAATACCGGCTAAGATCGCTGTCTCGCAACGCGGAGTACTGACCTGTCCGCCGTCGTCGACACCAAACGCGTCACTGTTCCGGAAATTCGCGCGCACAAAAACGCGAAACCGGTGGTGTGTCTGACCTGCTATCACGCCCACACCGCCCGGCTCCTCGATAATCACGTGGACTTGATGCTCGTGGGCGACTCGCTCGGCATGGTGATGCACGGGATGGAGTCGACCCTCGGCGTCACGCTCGACATGATGATCCTTCACGGCAAGGCCGTGATGCGCGGCAGCAGGCATCCGCTCGTCGTGGTCGATTTGCCGTTCGGCTCTTATGAGGAAAGTCCGCAGGTCGCATTTCGCAGCGCCGCGCGCGTAATCCAGGAAACGGGCTGCACGGCCGTGAAAATGGAAGGCGGCGCGCGCGTCGCCGATACCATCCGCTACCTCACCTTGCGGGGGATACCGGTGATGGGCCATATCGGGCTCACCCCGCAAATGATCCAGATATTCGGCGGCTTCAAAACACAAGGCCGGACCGAGGCCGAGTGGCCGGCCATCGAAGCGGACGCCAAGGCCGTTACCGACGCCGGCGCATTCGCGGTCGTCCTGGAAGGCATGGCCGAGCCGCTTGCCGCCAAAATCACTCGTGAAATCGCCATTCCCACGATAGGCATCGGCGCATCCGCCGAATGCGACGGGCAAATCCTCGTGATGGAGGACATGCTCGGGCTCAATCCGAATCCGCCCAAATTCGTGCGCCAATATGCGAACATGGGACCGGATATCGAGGCGGCGGTGAAGGCCTACGCGGCGGATGTTCGCAACCGCAGCTTCCCGGGCAAGGAAAACGTGTACACGATGAAGCGGGTTGGTTAAGACCGTTTCATTCCGCTGACTTCTGCGTGCCTTGGGTTGCCAGCACGAACCCTACCGGCTAATCATCCCGGCCGATCAAGGCCTTGGGTGGGCCTAAAGAGGAATTTCCGCGTGACAGACATCTTCCGGGAAGTCGAGGAGGACGTCCGCCGCGAGCGCTATGAGCAGCTCTGGAAAGAATACGGCGACTACGTCATCGCCGGGGCTGCCGTCGTGGTGATCGCCGTCGCGGGCTTCCAGCTTTGGCGCGTGTACGACCAGAACCAGCGGGCCAAGGCGTCGGCCGAATACATGCTCGCGGAGCAGTTCTTCGATGCCGGACAGGCAAGCGAAGCTCAGTCCAACTTTGCGCGGCTGTCGAAGGACGCGCCCGGAGGTTATGCATCGCTCGCAAAGCTCCAGGAAGCGAACTCGATGCTCCAGGCCGGCAACACGGCCGATGCTGTACTGATCTACAAACAGATCGCCGCCGGTAAGGACACTATCCTCGCTCCGGTTGCGCGCATCCATGCCGGTTGGGCGCTCGTCGACACGGCGCCGAAATCGGAGATCCAGTCGCTCGTCGCGCCGCTCGCCGATCAAACAAACCCCTGGCACGCGATGGCGCGGGAGATTCTCGCATTCGCCGACTATCGCGCCGGCGCGACCCAAGAGGCCATTCGCGAATATCAGAACCTGACCACCGACACCGATGCACCCGCGCCTTTGCGCGCTCGCAGCGGATGGATGGTGACATTCCTCAAAGGTGGTGGCGCGAAGAACTACGGCACTGTTCCGCCGCCACCCGCGCCGCCAGGCGCATCCCCCTCGCAGCCGCAGGGTGCAACCGGAGGTACTCCCCAGAAATGAGAGTTTCATCAACGTTGCGCATCGTCGTTTGCGTCGTCGCGGTGCTTGCGCTGTCCGGCTGCGAGGCCATGGACATGATGGGGGGCTGGTTCAAATCTGCCAAGAAATCGAACATCAAAGGTGAACGCATCTCCGTTATGACGCTCGATGAGGCGCTGAAACCTGACACGTCTCTCAGCGACGTCAAGGTCGTGCTGCCGCCACCTTACCGCAATGCGGAATGGCCGGAGCCGGGCGGCTACGCCGCCAACGCGATGTACCATCTCGAGGCCGACGGACCGCTTCGCCAAATCTGGCAGCAGGATACGGGCAAGGGCTCGGATTCGGATTCCCGCCTGACCGCGCCGCCGGTTGTCGCCGACGGACGCATCTATGTGCTCGACGCCTCGGCGCACGTCTATGTTTTCGATGCCGGCACCGGCAAGCCGTTGTGGGACAAGGATCTCGCGCCTCCAAGCCCCGACGAGGGATTCAATTGGTTCGGAATGTTCGGACCGGGCATGTCGATCGATCCGACCAAAGGCTTCGGTGGTGGCGTTGCTTTCGATAAAAGCAGGCTGTTCGTAAGCACCGGCTTCGGTCGGGTGTTCGCTCTGGACCCGGCCACGGGACGTCAGCTCTGGAAGAGCGAACTTGGCGTGCCGATCGTCAACGCACCGGACGCCAATGGCGGACGGGTGTTTGTGTCCTCGCAGGATAACCACTTCTACGCTCTGGCCGAGATCGACGGCCGCACGCTTTGGGACCACCAAGGCATCTCGGAGTCTGCCGGAATTCTCGAAAGCACGAGCGCTGCCGTGGCGGGCGATTACGTCGTGACGCCTTATACGTCCGGCGAATTGTTCGCCATCCGCGTCGAGAACGGCCAACCGGCGTGGAACGACATGCTCACGCGCACCGGCAACGTGACCGCGCTTTCGGAGCTAGATGACATCGCCGGCAGACCCGTGATCGATCGCGACATGGTATTCGCCATCAGCCATTCCGGCGTCATGGGCGCCATCAATATCAACACCGGCGATCGCGTCTGGTCGCGCGACATCGGCGGTATCCAAACTCCGTGGGTTGCGGGAGATTTCATCTATGTGCTGACGACGGACGATCTTCTCCTCTGCCTCGAGCGCAAGGACGGCAAGGTCAAGTGGGTTCATCAGCTTCAGCGGTGGCGGAACATGGAGGACAAGGAAGATCCGATCGTATGGTCGGGGCCTGTCCTCGTATCCGACAGGCTGGTCATCGTGTCGTCGGACGGATATGCGATTTCGATATCGCCCTATTCGGGCCAGCTCCTGGGCCGGATACAGATCCCCGACGGCACCTATATCGCGCCGGTGGTGGCGAACGGTACGCTCTACCTCCTGACCAACAGTGCCCAACTCGTCGCGATGCGCTGATCTGGCGGGCGAGGACATGTCATGCCGCTTGCCGTCGCCGTTGTGGGTCGCCCGAATGTGGGAAAGTCCACCTTGTTCAACCGGCTCGCGGGCAAGCAGCTGGCCATCGTCCATGACACGCCCGGGGTCACGCGCGACCGGCAGGACGCGCTCGCGCAACTGGGTTCGCTGTCCGTCCGGCTGATCGACACCGCCGGCTTCGACATCGGCGCGCCCGGCAGCCTTTCCATGCGCATGACCGATCAGACGCTTTCGGCCATCAAGGACGCCGACGTCTGCCTCTTCGTTGTCAACGCGCGCGACGGCGTGACGACGGGCGACGAGATCATTGCGGAATCGCTGCGCCGCTCGGGCAAGCCGGTTGTGCTGGTCGCAAACAAATGCGACGTCGAACTCGATCTTTCCGAATTCTATGTGCTCGGTCTTGGCGAACCCATCGGCGTGTCGGCGGTCCACAATCTCGGCACCGATGAGATCGTCGATGCGCTTGAGCCCTTCGGCGTCGAGGAGGGGGCGGCGCCTGAAGAACCGGAGCCCGGAGAAGAGATCGACCGGCCGCTCAAGTTGGCCATTGTCGGTCGGCCCAATGTCGGCAAGTCGAGCCTGTTCAATCGCATGCTGGGCGAGGAACGTTCGCTGACGGGACCGGAAGCGGGTCTCACGCGTGATTCCATCGCGGCGACGTGGACCGTCGACGGCCGTACGATCCAGCTTCACGACACCGCGGGCGTGCGCAAGCGGGCCCGCGCGGCGGGCGAAGAACTCGAGCAATTGGCGGTGCAGAGCGCGCTGACCGCGATTCGTTTCGCCGAATGCGTGATCGTGGTGGTCGACGCGACGGCGCCGTTCGAAAAGCAAGACCTGACCATCGTCGACATGGTCGCCCGCGAGGGCCGCGCGATCGTGTTCGCGCTCAACAAATGGGACCAGATCGAAGCTCCGGCCGGCGCGATCACGGCCTTGAAGAAGCATCTCGATCATCTGCTGCCGCAGATTTCCGGCGCGCCTCTCGTCGGCATCTCCGCGCTGACCGGCGAAGGCATCGACCGGATTTTGCCGGCCGTTCTCGAAGCGGACGCAGCCTGGAACACGCGCGTGCCGACGGCGCAACTGAACCGCTTTCTTGCGGCGGCACTTTCGAGCCATCCCACCCCCGCCATCCACGGCCGCCGCGTGCGCATCCGCTACATGACCCAGGCCAAGAGCCGCCCGCCGACCTTTGCGCTGTTCGGTACGCAACTCGACGGTCTGCCGGAATCCTATCTGCGGTATCTCCAAAACGAATTGCGCAAGGCGTTCAATCTGCACGGCGTGCCGTTGCGCTTCTCGCTGCGGACGTCGACGAATCCGTACGCGGACAAGTAAATCGGATCGTTGTTTCGATCGCGTGGTGTTTTCTCGCCACCCATCGTCATACTGGGGACCCCAAAATTTCTTGACAGGAGTTCCTTTAGTGTCGCTTAAAGATATTTCGCGTCATCGCGTCTGACAGATGCATGATCCAGAGAAATGATAAGGTCCCACCAATTGGGGCGAAGATGATGAGACATATGTTCCTCACTCGCTCATGATCACTGAAGACGTGCGGCTGATAGGTGTCACCGAAATATGCATGCCACGAAAGCGCGAATGCCAGACCCATTAAGAACCAAATCAAAAATCCGAGAATCCAAGCTAATTTGCTGTAACCCACAGTGCGCTCCTGCGCCGATAGACACCACGAACCTAGCAGAAAACGCTCTTGCTTGACACACCACGCTCACCTCCCCTAACGCTGACAATCATCCTTTCGGTCCGCCCATGTCCGCCATTATCGATGTTCGCAATCTGACCAAGACCTTCGGCGCGTTCACCGCCGTGAAGGATGTGAGCTTCGAGGTCGAGGCGGGCGGGATATTCGCGTTTCTGGGCCCGAATGGCGCAGGCAAGTCGACCACGATCAAGATGCTCACCACCGTGTTACGGCCCACCTCCGGCACGATCCGAATCGACGGCTTCGATCCGGTGACGCAATCCCATCAGGTGCGCCGCTCTTTCGGCATCGTGTTTCAGGATCCCAGCCTCGACGACATGCTGACGGCCCGCGAGAATATGGATTTCCACGGCGTGCTTTACGACATCCCGCGCGCCGAGCGGCGGACCCGCATCGAGCAATTGCTGAACTTCGTGGAATTGTGGGACCGTCGCAATTCTCTCGTGCGGGATTTTTCAGGCGGCATGAAGCGCAGGCTCGAAATCGCCCGCGGGCTCCTGCATCGCCCCAAGATCATCTTCCTCGACGAACCCACGCTGGGGCTCGATCCGCAGACCCGCAATCACATGTGGATTTATCTGCAGGAACTGAACGCGAAGGACGGCACCACCATCTTCTTCACGACACATTACATGGAGGAAGCCGAGCGCATCGCGCGGCGCATCGCGGTGATCGACCGCGGCACCATCATCGCTTCCGGCTCGGCCGACGAGCTCAAAACGCAAACGAAGACCGAAAACCTCGAAGACGCGTTTCTCACCCTCACCGGCCATTCGATCCGCGAAGAAGAAGGCACCAGCCTCGATCGCATGCGCCGGATGAGAGGGATGATGCGATGAACGCGGTCTATATTCTCTGGCTGCGCCAGTTCAAACGCTATATCCGCTCGCCCGCGCGGCTTGTGGCGTCGCTCGCGCAGCCGATGATGTTCCTCATCGCGCTGGGCTTCGGACTCGGCTCGATCTTCGCCCGCGCCGGCCAGGGCAGTTACATCCAGTTCCTTGTGCCGGGCATCGTCGCGATGAGTATCATCTTCTCCTCGATCTTCTCGGGCATGGAGATGCTGTGGGATCGCCAGTTCGGCTTCTTCAAGGAAACATTGGTGGCACCCGTGCCGCGCTTCGCGATTATGCTGGGCCGCGTGGCGGGAGGCGCCACGACCGCGATGATCCAGGGCGCCATCGTGCTGATCATTTCCACCGCCTTCGGCTTCCGTCCGCATAGCTGGCTGGTGGTGCCGGAAGCGTTTGCCGTGATGCTGCTGATCTCGCTGCTGTTCAGCGCCTTCGGCATGGTTGTGGGTTCCAAGATGAGCGACATGCAGGCGTTCCCGCTGATCATGAACTTCATCGTGATGCCGCTGTTCTTTCTGTCGGGGGCGATGTTTCCGCTGCACGGGCTACCAACGCCACTCCTGATCGTGGCGACTGCCGATCCGTTATCCTATGGCGTGGACGCGCTGCGACAATTGCTGATCGGCGCGGGACATTTCGGGTTCGGGCTCGATATCGCCGTGCTGAGCGGGCTGACGCTCGCGCTCTTGTTCCTCGGCAGCTATTTCTTTTCGCGGATGGAAGTGTGACGGCCGCGTCTATTTGACCGCGACGAGTTCGCCCTGTTTTTCGCAAGTCGGCGAGAGCAGCTCGAGAATCAGCGGGGCCACCGCTTCGGGCAGGCGCAATGATTCCGGGTCTTCGCCGGGCATCGCCTTCGCGCGCATCCTAGTGCGCAACGGCCCGGGGTTCAGAAGATTGACCCGTACATTCGTTCCCGTGCATTCCGCCGCGTAGGTGAGGACCAGGGATTCCAGGGCGGCCTTGCTCAGTGCATAGCCGCCCCAAAAAGCCGTGTGATGGCGCGCAGCGCCGGAGGTGAGAAACAGTGCGCGTCCCGCATCGGATGCGCGCAACAATGGATCGAGCGAGCGGATCAGCCGCCAGTTGGCCGTCACATTGATGTCGATCAGTTCCTGAAACACCTTCGGCTCCAGGTTCGACAGAGGTGTCAGCGCGCCCAAGGTTCCGGCATTGCCGAGAAATGCATCGAGCCGGCCCCAACGCTCATAGATCGAGGCGCCGAGCCGGTCGAGCGCAGGAAAATCCTTGAGATCGAGGGGAACGAGCGTGGCCGTGCCGCCCGCGCGCTGGATTTCGTCGTCGACCTCTTCCAGTCCGCCGACCGTGCGCGCGACGAGTATCACATGCGCGCCCGCGTCCGCCAGCGCCTTGGCTGCCGCGCGCCCGATGCCGCGCGACGCGCCTGTGACGAGCGCCACACGTCCTGACAGGGACTTGATCATGACGCGATAGGTCTCACGCGACTTCGGCGAGGAGGGAAAGCTGGCGGCCGCTGCGTCCGCCGCTCACATCCGTCAGCTCGATGGGATATTCGCCCGAGAAACAGGCGTCGCAGAATTGCGGATTGCGGTTGTTGCGACCCGGTTCGCCGACCGCGCGATAAAGCCCGTCCATCGAGACGAACGCGAGGCTGTCCGCCTTGATGTATTCGCGCATCTGCTCGACTTCCTTCATGCGGTGCGCGAGCAACTCGCCGGCATTGGGCGTGTCGACGCCGTAAAAGCACGAGTTCGTCGTAGGCGGACTGGCGATGCGGAAATGAACTGCGGACGCGCCTGCGTCGCGCACCATCTCCACGATCTTCTTCGAAGTCGTGCCCCGCACGATGGAATCGTCGACCAGCACCACGCTCTTGCCCTTGAGCTTGGCGCGATTGGGATTGTGCTTGAGGCGCACTCCCAGATGGCGGATCTGGTCGGACGGCTCGATGAAGGTCCGTCCGACATAATGATTGCGGATGATGCCGAGCTCGAACGGCACGCCGGAGGCTGCGGCATAACCCAGTGCAGCAGGCACACCCGAATCCGGCACCGGGATCACCATGTCGGCGCCCGGCGCAGGCGCTTCGCGCGCCAGTTCCTCGCCGATGCGTTTCCTCGCGTCATAAACGTTGCGACCCTCGACCATGGAATCCGGACGGGCGAAATAGACATATTCGAACACGCAAAACCGCCGCGGCTGCGGCGCAAAGGGTCGATAGGAATCGATTCCGTCTTTCGTAATGACTACCAGTTCGCCGGGTTCGATGTCGCGCACGAATTCCGCGCCGATAATGTCGAGCGCGCAGGTCTCCGACGACAGGATATGCGCGTTGCCGAGCTTGCCCAGCACGAGCGGACGCACGCCCCAGGGATCCCGCACGCCGATCAGCTTTTTGGCCGTGAGCGCAACCAGCGAATAGGCTCCTTCGACCTTCTTCAGCGCATCGATTAGCCTTTCGGCGATAGGGTTGAAGCGGCTGCGGGCGATCAGATGAATGATAGTCTCTGTATCGGACGTAGATTGGAAGATGGCGCCGGTGCGAACAAGTTCGGCATGCAGGGTGCTGGCATTGGTCAAATTGCCGTTATGAGCGATTGCGATCGCACCACCCGCCACGTCGGCATACATCGGCTGGATGTTGCGGGTTACGTTTCCGCCGGTCGTCGAGTAGCGCACATGGCCGAGCGCCTGACTGCCGCGCAGATTCTGGACGTGTTGATTCCTCTCGCCGAACACGTCGCCGACAAGGCCGGCATGCCGCTCCGCCATAAACTGCGTGCCGTCATAGCTGACGATTCCCGCCGCTTCCTGTCCGCGATGCTGAAGGGCATGGAGACCGAGCGCCACGAGCTTTCCCGCGTCGGGATTGCCGAAGACGCCGAAAACCCCGCATTCCTCGTGGAATTTGTCGTCGAAGGGTGTTTCGGAAAGCGTGCTCTGGCCTGCGGTCATGGCTTGCCTGCATCTCCGTTGCCGGTCGACTGAATGAGTCTGTCTAGCGCGCGCCGATCTTCGGCGCCATAGGCCTTTTGTCCATGCTTGACGCCTTTTTGCGCCTGACGCGGCGCGGGCTTGGGAATGGGCGTGCCGGGCGGCGCAGGGGTGCCTCCGTTATTCGCGGTCTGGATGTGCTGATCGGGGATCAGCGACAGCAAAACGTCGCTCGATCCCTGGATGAGCGGAAGAAACCGCGCATTCGTCATCCAGTCCGGCTGCGTGCGGATTGGTACAACCATGCAGAACACGAGATAGGCGATGCCGACGATGGCGAGACCCCGAATGAAGCCAAACGCGAATCCCAGCGCACGATCCACCGCGCCGACAGGCGAACGTTTCACGCCTTGCGCGAAGCGGAAGCTGACAAACGACAAGGGAATCAGAACCACCAGGAAAATGCCGCCATAGGCGAAGAGCGTTCCCAGCCATTCCGGCGAGATTCGCTGCCGCAGAAACGGCGCCAGCGCCGGTCCGAAATAGAGCGTGGCGAAAGCCGCCGCCGCCCAGGCGAAAATTGTCAGTGTTTCCTGCACAAAGCCGCGATAGGTGGCGTAGATCACCGAGGCCAGCACCACGAGGACCACCAGCACGTCGACGAACGAGAAATTCAGATGGCCCATGGCTCCATTCTACCACGCAATTGCACTCGCCGGCGCTCGGTCATTTGCCTGCGGCAAACTCGGCCAACTCGCCCACATCCTTGACGGTCCGCAAACTGAGGCCGGAGCCGTCAGCCTTGGTTCCCGTCGGGATCAGCGCCGTCGTAAACCCCAGCTTTGCGGCCTCCTTGAGGCGCAGCTCGGCCTGCGGTGCAGGCCGGACGTCGCCCGAAAGACTGATCTCGCCGAAAAACACACAGTCTTTCGGCAAGGCACGTCCGGCAAAGGAGGAGACCAGTGCCGCCGCCGCCGCCAGATCGGCCGCAGGCTCGCCGATTTTCAGTCCACCGGCCACGTTCAGATAGACATCGTGCCCGCTGACGCCAAGGCCTGCGCGCGCGTCCAGCACCGCCAGGATCATCGCGAGACGGCCGCTGTCCCAACCGACAACCGCGCGACGCGGCGTTCCGTAGCCGGGTGCGGCAACAAGCGCCTGCACTTCGACAAGCACGGGTCGCGTACCTTCGAGGCCCGCAAACACTGCGGCCCCCGGCGATGCACTGTGTCGGTCGCCCAGGAACAGCGCCGAGGGGTTGGCGACTTCCATCAGCCCCTGCCCCGTCATTTCGAACACGCCGATTTCGTCGGTGGGCCCGAAGCGGTTCTTCACCGCGCGCAGCACGCGGAAATGATGTCCGCGCTCGCCTTCGAAATAGAGAACGGCGTCGACCAGATGCTCGACGGCTTTGGGACCGGCGATCTGACCGTCCTTCGTCACATGGCCCACAAGAATAAGCGCCGCGCCCGACGATTTGGCGTAGCGCACGAGGTCGTAGGAGGCCGTACGCACCTGCGCGATGGTGCCGGGTGCAGCCTCGAGCGCGGAGGTCCAGATCGTCTGGATGGAATCGATGGCGACGATGCCGGGCGGCGGGCTCGATTCAAGCGTGGCGAGCACGTCTTCGACGCTCGTGGCCGAAGCGAGCGAAACGGGTGCATCGCCCAGCCCCATGCGCGCGGCGCGCATGCGCACCTGCGCCATCGCCTCTTCGCCGGAGATGTAGACCGCCTTGCCGCCGGATTTCGCATAGGACGCAAGCGCCTGCAGGATCAGGGTCGATTTGCCGACGCCGGGATCGCCGCCCACCAGTAGCGCGGAACCGGGAACGAGGCCGCCGCCGCACACGCGGTCGAATTCGGGAATGCCGGTCGGCCTTCGCGGCGGCACCTCATCCTCGGTCTTGAGATCTTCGAGCGCGAAAGGCCGGCCCCGCACGCGCTTAACCGCGCCGGTCCCTGCCGGCGCCGCGGAAGTGATTTCCTCGACGATGGTGTTCCAGCCGCCGCACGCGTCGCACTTGCCGGACCATTTGGCGTGAACCGCTCCGCAGCTTTGGCAAACGAAGCTCGCTTGCGCGCGCGCCACTAGCCGCGTACTTCCATCTTGATGGGACCCACTGCCCGGCCATGGATGAACTGGTCGACGTAAGGATTGCCGCTTGTATCGATGTCGGCCGTGGGTCCGTCCCAGATGATCTTGCCCTTGTAGAGCATGGCGATGCGGTTGGAGATTTTCCGCGCGCTTGCCATGTCGTGCGTGATCGAGAGCGCGGTGACGCCCAGATTTTTTACCGTGGACACAATCAGATCGTTGATCACGTCCGCCATGATCGGATCGAGGCCCGTGGTGGGTTCGTCGAAGAAGATAATCTGCGGATCGGCTGCAATGGCCCGCGCAAGGCCGACGCGCTTTTGCATGCCGCCGGACAGTTCCGCCGGCGACAGCATCGCCACTTCGGCGCCGAGCCCCACGCTCGCGAGCTTCTCGACTGCGACTTCGCGCGCCTTGCGGCGGTTCATGCCATGGCCCTGGATCAGGCCGAACGCGACATTTTCCCAAACCGGCAGACTGTCGAACAGCGCAGCGCCCTGAAACAGCATACCGAATTTCTTCAGCATTGCCTCGCGCGCGCGCCCGCCGATGCGGGTGACGTCCTGACCGTCGACGAATATCTTACCTTCGTCGGCGCGCAGAATTCCCAGCACGCATTTGATCATCACGGATTTGCCCGTGCCGGAGCCGCCGATCACCACCAGAGACTCGGCGGAACCGATCTTGAGATCGATGCCGTCGAGCACGATTTTTTCACCGAAGCGCTTCTTGACGCCGCGAAGCTCGATCTTGGGTGTGCCCGGCGCCGCCATCTCAGTTTCCGAACAGGATGGACGTGAGGAAATAATTCGCCGCCAGGATCAGGATGGACGACGAGACGACGGCGTAGGTCGTCGCCGCACCGACGCCTTGCGCGCCCCCCTTGGAATGAAAGCCGTTGTAGCAGCCCATCAGCGCGATGATGAAGCCGAACACCGCGATCTTGATCACACCCGAAGTCACGTCGGCATGCGTGACGAAATCGACCGTGTTCTTGAGATAGATGGGACCGTTAAAACCCAGGCTCTCGGTCGCGACCACATAGCCGCCGAACACGCCGATTGAATCCGCCACCAGGACGAGCACCGGCAGCGTCACCACCGCGGCGATGAGCCGTGGCACGACAAGATACTTGATCGGATTGGTCGACAGCGTCGTCAACGCATCGATCTGCTCGGTCACCCGCATGGTCCCGATCTCGGCCGCGATAGCCGCTGCCACACGTCCGGCAACCATGAGACCCGCAATCACCGGTCCCAGTTCGCGGGTGATGCCCAGCACGACAATATTGGGCACGACGGATTCGACGCCAAACCGGTTGCTGCCGACATAGATCTGCAGCGCCAGTGCGCCGCCGGTGAAGAACGCCGTGAGGCCAACGACCGGCAACGAGAAATAGCCGATGCGGATCATCTGTTGGCCGATAAGGCCCCAATAGATGGGAGGCCGCACACAGCTCGTGACAGCGGATATCATGAATCGCGTCAGCGCGCCGGTCTGGGCGAGAAACGCCAGAAACACGCGACCGATGGGCGCAAAAATGTTCATCTTGCGACCTCGCCGACATAGCGCCGCGGCACGCGGCGGCCGAGCGACGTCAGGATTTCATAGGGCGCGGTGTTGGCGGCGCGGGCCAACTCGTCCAGGCCGATCGTGTCGCCGAGAAATTCGACTTCCGCTCCCACGTGGAGCGCAGCCTGCGGGACGTCCGTCACATCGAGCGTGATCAAATCCATCGAAACCCGCCCGGCGACACCCGCGCGCACGCCGGCGATAGCGCCCATCCCCCGATTGCCGATCGCGCGCATCAGACCGTCCGCATATCCCAAGGCGATGGTGGCGAGCGTGCCCTGCCGGCCGACCCGGAAGCTGGCTCCGTAGCCAACGCTCTCCCCCTTGTCAACGCGCCGAAGCTGGAGGATGCGACCGGTCAAAACGGCCGTCGTGGTAAACGGATTTGCGCCCGTGGCTCGCGGATTTCCTCCGTAAAGACCTATGCCCAGACGCACCATATCAAAGGCATAATCCTTTCCCAGGACGACGCCTCCTGTAGAGGACAAGCTGGCAGGTGCAGGCGGCAGCCGGGCGAGTCCGGCGCGGAAGCGATCGAGTTGTGTCCGGTTCATCGCAGATGCCGGATCGTCTGCGCAGGCCAGATGGCTCATGTTCAGGACGAGCCGGATGCCGCGCAGCCTCACCGCGATTTCCGCGACGAGGGTCGCGAGTTCGTAGGACGGCAGGCCGAGCCGATTCATCCCGGTATCGAAATGCAGCGCGGCCTCGAGTTCCGTGCCGGACGCTCGCGCGGCGGCCGACCAGGTTTCGATCTCGTGCAGCGAATTGAGGACCGGTATCAATCGATGCGCCATCAAAGCGGGCACAGCGCCGGGGTACGCGCCGTCGAGGACAAAAATACGGGTGTCGGGCGCAACCGGACGCAATTTCACGCCTTCATCCAGCCTCGCCACGAACAGCGTGTCGCAACCGGACGCGATCAGGGTGCGGGTCACCTCGTCCGCACCCAGGCCATAGCCGTCTGCCTTGACAACGCCGGCCACGCTTGCGCGGCCGGCCAAGCCGCGACAAACGCGGTAATTCTCGGCAATCGCGCCCATCCGCACGGTCAGGCACGCGACATCGGTATCGGGATGGCTCATGCGAAGCGGACCATGGCAGGGGACGGTCATGCAGGTCAAAAGCGGAGCGTATCTCAGGACTTGCGCGCGATATTACGCAGCTTCGACTTCGCGCCGGACGGTCTCACCGAATTCGCGTTCGGCGATGGCGAGATCGTAGTTCGATTGCATCTGCCCCCACAGCTCCGGTCCTGTCTTAAAATAACGCCCCAAACGCAACGCCGTTTCCGCCGTAATCCCCCGGCGGCCGCTTACGATTTCCGAAATCCGATTGGCCGGCACGCGCAGTTTTAACGACAGCGCATGTGCGGAAAGCCCCCTGGCTTTCATTTCCCTTGCCAGGATACGGCCCGGATGAACGGGAACCAGCATTTTCGACCTCGCCTGCGCTAGTGGTAATCGACGATTTCGACGTCAAAGGCATTGTTGTCGCGAAAGCGAAAACATATCCGCCACGCGCCATTGACGGCAATCGCCCATTGCCCTTTGCGTCTACCTTTCAGGGGATGCTGTCCAACACTCTTCAACGGACTTATCGCTTTGAGCGAGGGTACGGCATCCAGCATCGCCAGCAACTCGTGAGCATAGCCGGCATCCAGTCCGGGAAACTTGCTTTTGCCCGCTTCCGCAAACTGTCGTGTCGCGCTATTGGCCCACGACTTAATCATATACGGGCAACGTAATACGTAACACGTATCATTGCAATAGATTCGTCCGGTGTGCCGCCAGTCTGAGCTGCACCAGCAACCGTCAAGAAACCGCCAGATCCTTGAATCGCGTGAAGCGGTCGTCGAAGAAAAGTTCGATGCGGGTCGTGGCGCCGTGGCGGTGTTTCTCGACCAGCACGTCGGCCAGCATGCCCACTTTCTCCATTTTCTCGGCCCACTTGGTGAATTCGGGATCGTCTTCCGCGGGCTTGCGCGTCTTGAGATAATAGGCTTCTCGATAGACGAACATCACCACGTCGGCGTCCTGTTCGATCGAACCGGATTCGCGCAAATCCGACAGCACAGGACGCTTGTCGTCGCGACTGTCCACGCCGCGCGACAATTGCGAGAGCGCGATGACGGGAACGTCCAGTTCCTTGGCCAGCACCTTCAGGCCTTTTGAGATTTCGGTGATTTCCTGCACGCGATTTTCGACGCGGCGCGACGGCGCCACAAGCTGGATGTGGTCGATGATGACGAGGCCCACTTTCTTTTCGCGCTTGAGCCGGCGCGCGCGGGCGGCGATCTGCGCAATGGAGATGCCGCCGGTGTCGTCGATGTAAAGCGGCAGAGTGCTCAAATCCTGCATCTTGAGCACGAAGTTTTCCCACTCGCTTTCGGAAAACTTACCGTTGCGGATCTTCCACATCTCGATTTCGGTCTGCTCGGACAGGATACGGGCGGACAGCTGTTGGGCCGCCATTTCGAGCGAGAAGAAGAGGACCGGACAGCCGCGCGGCAGTTCGACGCCTTCGGCGATGTCCTGCGCATAAGCGCGCGCGGCATGGAATGCCATGTTCGTGGCAAGGGACGTTTTGCCCATGCCCGGCCGGCCCGCGATGATGATCAGGTCGGAAGGCTGTAGGCCGCCCAGCAGCGAATCCAGATCGGCAAAGCCGGACGCGACGCCGGAAATCTTGCCGCCGCGCGCCTGCGCCTTCTCCGCGCTTTCCACCGTGCGGCGCAGACTTTCGGAAAACTCGATCGGACCTTCGCCGTATCGCGACGTCTCCGCGATCCGATAGAGCGCTTTTTCCGCCTCCTCGATCTGCTCCTGCGGCGGATTTTCGATCGGCGCTTCATAGGCCGTGTTGACAATGTCTTCGCCCAGATGGATCAGCGAACGCCGGACGAAGAGATCGTGCAGGATACGTGCGTAATCGCGCACATTCGCGTAAGCGGGCGCTGCTTGTGCAAGACCCGCGAGATAGGCGTGACCGCCCACTTCCTGCAATCCCGGATCCGCCTTCATCGCCGCATGCAGGGTGAGGGGCGTTATCACCATCCCGCCGCGCTCCATCGAGCCGGACATCGCTTCATAAAGCCGCTGGTGCAGCGGATCGTAGAAATGCTCGGCTCTCAGAACTGCGGAGACGCGCTCCAGCGCCTGATTGTCGACAAGAATGGCGCCCAGCAAAGCTTGCTCGACTTCGATGTCGTAGGGGACGTGGCGATAGGCCTCTTGTTCCATGACGGCTCTTGTTCTTCGGGGCGCGGCGCGGAAAGAGCACGCGCGCTGGCGCCGAATCAAGCGAGTGCGCATGCGACCCGCAAGGCAATTTAACTCTTGCCCACAGCTATTTCGGAACCCTGCTGCGATACGGCCGGATCAGGCGGCGCGGCTTGCGCGCGGCATATGTTCGAGGCCAGCGAATCGCATGGTCCGCTCCGAGTCGAGCATATAGTCGCGGGTCAGGGGAAGCGCATCGATACGCTTGACAAGCTGGACCTGGAAAACGACCAGGCCGTCATATCTGAACGCCATTTCCTCTCCGGCGAGAAAAAACTCCCACATCCGGCAAAACCGTTCGTCATAGATCGCGGCCGCCTCGTCCCAGCGCGCTTTGAAGCGCCGGCGCCATTCCTTGAGCGTCTCGGCATAGTGGAGCCGCAGCACTTCCACATCGGTCACGATCAACCCTGCGCGCTCGATGGCAGGCAGCATCTCGCTCAATGCGGGCGTATATCCTCCGGGAAATATGTATTTCGTGATCCACGGGTTGCTGGACCCCGGTCCGTCGCTGCGTCCGATTGTGTGAATCAGCGCGATCCCATCGTTATTGAGCAGCGCACCCAGCTTGTCGAAGAAGGCACGATAATGGGGCACGCCGACATGCTCGAACATGCCGACCGAAACGACGCGGTCGAACGTGCCTTCGAGCGCGCGATAGTCTTCGAGCTCGAATTCACAACGCTCGCTGAGGCCCGCGAGACTTGCGCGGCTGCGCGCCAGCGCGAGTTGTTCTTCGGAAAGCGTGACGCCCAGAACGTTCGCGCCGCAATCGCGCGCAAGATCGAGCGCGAGCCCGCCCCAGCCGGAGCCGATATCGAGAACGCGCAGACCTTCGCGATCGAGATGCAGCTTGGCCGCGATGTGACGTTTCTTTCCGGTCTGCGCATCTTCGAGCGACGCTCCTTCTTCGGAGAAATAGGCGCAGGAATATTGTTTGTCCCGGTCGAGAAACAAATCGTAGAGCTTGCCGGAAAGGTCATAGTGGTGTGCGACATTGGCCCTTGCACGCCGGGACGGATTGAACTGCTTGAGCCATCGGAACCTACGCCGCATCGCGCGCACAAAATTCAGCAGTCCCGAAGGCGGCGTTCGCGCGAGATTGCTCATCAGGAGCGCGAGCAGGTCTGCAATGTCGCCCTCTTCGATGGTCAGCCTGCCGTCCATATAGAGTTCGCCGAGGGCAAGGTCGGGATGCAGCGCAAGCCGGATGACCGCCTTGCGGTCGTGCAGCCGTATGGCGATGCGGGGATCGGCGCCATCGCCAGAAACCAATTGCCGCCCATTGGGCAAAATCAGAGTGAGCGTTCCCTGCCGAACTATCGCGTCAAACAATCTGCCGAGCATGCCAGCCCTCCCGAACTCGCTGGTTTTCTGTCAGATAGCTCAGCGTACTCAGAAAATGCTGCCGCGGGGAATATAGTTCCTTGAGGAAACTCAAGGCCGACGACCTACTCCCGCAAGATAGTCCAAGACACTTCGATATCGCGCCGCCGACGGCGAGATTTATCCCCCTTGACTTCGTTGGCGACCCAGGTCGCACATCGATGACGGAAAAATTGGGCACATGCGGCCGGAGGATCGATTTCGACCCGCAATTTCAATGGTTAAAGGCATGCCGCAAGGTTCGAGCGACGGCCCGACCTTGCCAGCAAGAAGGAGTTGTGCGCATTTACGCTGCAAGCGACTATTAACTGGGGAACGTCAACCGCCGAAAATGCCGACGCGATCTCTTACGAGGGTCGCAGGAGGCGTCGGCGCTTCGGGCTATTCCGGACGGGTTTCATGAACCGCAACGGTGGCGCGCAGAGCGCTTCCGTTGCACGATGCGGTAGCGGAGCAACCAATGACGCCGAACGATCGCCAGGACATCTGTCTGGTCTGCATGCCGGATTGTCCGGTGGCGATGCCTCCCATCTCGCTCGGTATTCTCACCGCGATCCTCGCCAATGCCGGATTCTCGGTGAAGACGCTTTACGCCAATCTCTGGTTCAACCAAGCGGTCGGTATCGATCGTTTGAGAGTTCTCAGGCGGACACGCGTCGAAGATTTGGTGAGAGACTGGCTGTTCACCAGTTCGGCATTTCGCGACGACGCCTTGCCGAGCGACGCGTATCTCGAAAAGCTCCTGGAACGGAACTCCGCTCTGCGCCTGCGCGGCAAAGCCGAAACCTTCGAATTTCTCCTCAAGCTAAGACAGGACGCCGAACAGTTCATCGACGTCGCGGCCCGGCGTGTCCTTGAGCACCGGCCCCGGATCGTTGGCTGCACGTCAACCTTCCAGCAGCACATATCCTCGCTTGCCCTGCTGCGACGCATCCGCGAACTCGCTCCTGACGTCGTGACCATGATGGGCGGCGCCAATTGCGAGACGGAGATGGGCAGAGCGACGCATCGCGCGTTTCCTTGGGTCGATTTCATCGTCTCGGGCGAGGCCGACGAACTGATCGTTCCGTTGTGCCGCGCGATTCTCGATCAGGGACGCGATATTCCCGAGGCGGAACTGCCGACTGGCGTCTTCGGTCCCGGTCATCGCGATGTCGGTTACCCGAGTTCGAAAGGCGGAGACGGCGTTCCGCGCGCCATCGTCGAATCGCTTGCCGGTGCTCCGACACCCGACTATGGCGACTACTTCGAAGAACTCGCGAACGCATCGTTCGGTCACGAATTCCTGCCCGCGATTTCCTTCGAGAGTTCGCGCGGCTGCTGGTGGGGCGAACGCAGCCACTGCACGTTCTGCGGACTCAACGGGTTGTCGATGGGCTTTCGGGGCAAGGAGGCGGATGTGGTCCTCCGGGATATCGAGGAACTGCATCGCCGCTACGGCGCCACAAGCTTTCACGCCGTCGACAGCATCATCGATATGCGCTACTTCGACACGCTGCTGCCGCAACTGGCAGAGCGCAAGCTTCCTATCCAGTTCTTCTACGAAACCAAATCGAACCTGAAGCGCAGCCACGTCGAGCTGCTCAACCGCGCAGGCGTGCGCTATCTCCAGCCGGGCATCGAGAGCCTGTGCACCGACGTCCTGAAGCTGATCGGCAAAGGCGTAACAGCCGTGCAAAACGTGCAGCTGCTCAAGCACGCGCGGCAAGTCGGGGTTCGCATCACGTGGACGAACCTTTTGGGACTGCCGAACGAAAAGGACGAGTGGTACGCGGATTCGGCGGCGTGGATGCCGCTGATTACCCATCTCCAGCCGGGCCATTTGGGATGGCTCCGCTATGATCGGTACAGTCCTTATTATTCGCGCGCGAAAGAGTATGGACTCGATCTTGCGCCGGCGGAGCTCTACGGCGAGGTCTATCCTCTCGACGAGGCAGAGCTGTCGCAGATAGCCTATTTCTTCGAGCGGCGGGGGCACTCGATACGGCCGAAGCTCGATGGCGGCAACGTCGCACGGAATCTCTCCGACCAGGAGATACCCGACGACGGTCCGGGACGGATGGCCTATCGCCAGGCCATTATGGACTGGCAGACAGCGTGGAATAAGACGGTCCCGATCCTGCAATGCGAGGACATCGACGAGGTTTTGTGCGTCGAAGATACGCGAGCGGTCGCTCCCGAACGGACGACGAAGGTGGATGGTCTCGCGCGCGAAGTGATGCTGCTCCTCGCCGAGGACGCATTTACCCGTTCGCATATCTGCAAGCTGATGGAGAACAGGCAGGGCGCGAGCGCACCTGCGATCAACGAAGTTGTCGACACGCTCATCGAGCGGAAACTGGCGATGGAGGTCGACAACAAGATCGTCAATCTCGTCCTGTTTGCGCCGCTTCCCAATTTTCCCCCCGCATGGCTGTCGCGAAAAGGCGGGTCCTGGGTTTGATGCGCGGCATGGCTCGCGAAGTTGGTGTGCCGAGATGTTGCGCATGCCTTCATTCCGCCAGGCTCTCGACCCGATTACCACCGAACACCATTAGAATCTTCTTGAAATCGGTCGGGATGGACAGCTGGGAATAAACCTGCCGATAGGTCTCGATATACCCGCCTTCGACGATGACAACGAGCCATCGCTCTTTCGCCGGCGTGTGCCTGTCTGCTGCCGCTCCAATGTGCTGGAGCAGCGATTGCGCCATGTCCAGGAGCATGTCCGGATCCGAGTCGGGATTGTGCACCAGTCCGATCACCTTCGAAACTTGCCTCACGCTGCTCTTCACGAGGCGAATGCGAATCTGATTTCCATGGATGGTGTCCTCGCGCTGTGAAGACCGGCGCGCGAGACAGGCCTTGATATTGTCTTCCAGTGCCTCAGCCGTCTTCGACGCGAGCCGTATGGGTGCGGTGATTGTGACGATTACAGTCGTGCCGTCCGGCACGTACTCGTGCAAAGCGGCTTTCAACCGTGCAATGAGCCTGTGCACGACCTGATCGAACCGCAAGCGAGGCTTATCGGCCATCCGTTGCTGGATCGTCGTGAGGTCGAGAGCGATCCGCTTTCCTGAAATCGAGATAGAGGCGGCATCTTTGCGCTCTTGCCAGGTAGTGGAGAAATGCCCGGCGACAGCGTCGATCGCGGCCCGCTCCTGTTTCTTCAGTTTACTCATGCGCCTCCTCTCCTCGGTGCAAAGAATTTTCGCCCTGCCGAAGACCGAAAAACCCAGCAAAAACAAGGCTCCTCGGCGGCCGAGCAGGGCTTTGCAGGGCCCTGCAAAAGCCCTGCGTTTTGTCTGCAGCGAGAGGCTTTGCGGCTCGATTCCCGTCCGAGCTCCGCTCCTGTTAAACAGGACATTATCAGGAGGGAACTTTTGCACGCAGCACAAGAAACGACCCGCTCCATGCCAAACTCGGAGTCCTGGCGTCCCAACCGACTTTCCCAATTCTTCGCCGCCGATGGGGGACTTCTGGTGCTCCGATGCAACACCATGTGTCTTTGGTGCGTCACTCGCTCGAAGTCTTCCCCTGTTAAACACGAGAATAACAGGAGGGAACTTTTGCTCGTATGACGAGAATAGGTACCCCACCGGCCCGTCGCGTCGAAATTGTCTTTGAGCGATAGCGAAACGGGGATTTCTGGACGGCCACCCGCATGATTCCGCCTCGGGAAGTTCCTCAGCTCACGCCTTCGAATTTTTCGACCCGTCGCGTGGATGCGGAGCTTGACAACCATACATTCGTTCTTGATATGTTCACGAGAACTTTGGCCCCAATATGGTTCTTTTGTCAACCAAACGCGTATTATCCGGCGCCTCTAAATCACGGGACGAAACATCGTCACGGCGGCGATGATGAGCTCGGCCACGATCAGGATAACTATGAGAAGTTCCAATCGCGCGGACCTGGCCGTATCCATCATGTCGGTAAAGGTCTCGGCCACGCTCGCCAGCACCGTCATTTTTCCATTGAGCAGCGTGCCCCGTTCGACGATTTCGAACTCGTCCTCAAGCCGCGCATAGAAACGCTCGAGTTCCGGGTGCTCCCAAAGAATCTCCGGCTTCTCGGCAAAGGCGATACGGCCGGACACGCGATGCTGCGCGAGGAGTGCTGAACCGATCAGCTGAAGCAACGCCTTTCGATCTTTTGGGATTCGCCCGCTCACGGCAAGCGCCGCCGCCGCCGGTTCGATCGTATCGAACACCGATGCGGTCTCCCTTTCGTAACGCGCGAGCGCCACGCTCTTTGCAAGGATATCGGCGAGGACGAGGACATGTGCAGCAGTCAGCTCCTTCAGCTGGATCCCGCCGTTTGTCGCCAGGCCTTCCTCCTGGTCGGGACGGAGTTCAATGGCGAACCGTTCCTCTTCGGGCGGATTCGCCTTTTCGGGCCTGATCTCGTCCAGAACCGATTTTTCCTCGGCGTCCTGCAAACCGATCAGGACCACCGCGCCGTAGCGAAAGACAACCACATAGCCGTCATTCTTCCGGTAGCCGAATGGGGCTGTGGATATGACACCGGACTGCCCCGAGCGATCGATCATCAACCTGTCGCCCAGAAGGACGGCGCGGGCCTCCAAACGCATCGACGCGTTCGGCACATCGGGAGGATTGTTCGACATCCGCGAACCTGAAAGAAGGTTGCCGCTTCAGATTACCGCCAAAACGACCCCGATGTCGCGCGCGGATCCCGGCCGCCGGCGCGATGACAGAAGAACAGATTCGCACTGACGCGACGCGCGGCGGCCCCCTTCCGTCCGCCTCGCGATAGTCGCGAGGCGTCCACCTTCCCCCGGAAGGGGGAAGGTTAGAAAAAATACGAAGCGAATCTTTTTTTTAGCCTTCACCCCTCGCGGGGGAAGGTGCCGAGCGTAGCGAGGCGGAAGGGGGGCGGTGCAAACCCAATCTCGATCCGCAACTAGGGTCTGTTCGGCTGCCAGAGTTCGATTTTCGTGCCGTCGGGATCGAGAATCCATGCGAACTTTCCGTTGGAATCATTGTCGCCCCGCTTCAGAACCGTCACGCCTTTAGCAGTCAGCTTCGCAAGAAACGCATCGAGATCGTCCACCGCGAAGTTCAGCATGAATTCGCGTGTCGATGGCGCCATGTAATCGGTCGTGTCCGGAAACGCATTCCAGACCAGGACCGGGGGATGACCCGGTGCATCATAGCGCAGCATCGCGCCGCCCCAATTCTCGACATGAAGGCCCAGAACGTCGCGATACCACGCGGCCAATTTCTTCGGATCCTTGCTCTTGAAGAAGATGCCGCCGACACCCGTGATGTGCCCCGCGCTCGAACCCTCGCTTTTCATGGCGACATCGTCCGCGACGGCGACGTCCTGACAGTAGAGCAGGCCAAGCAGGACGACCAGGGATGCGGCGCTTCTAACCGACATAGCTTTTCTCCTTGGATCCGTACTTAGTTCGCGGCACGCGCGGGCAGGAAGCGGCGGTTGCGCAGCAGCGCGGCCGAAATCAGGGATACCAGGACGCCGACCGGGAAAATCTCGATGAAAGTCATCGGCCAGCGATAGAGGGGGTTGGCGTATTGCACCTTGAACGCGTTCATCTCGTCAACGAATTTCGCCAGGGCCGCGCCGCTGACCCCGGCCGCTTTCTGCTGCGCGATCATCGCTGCGCTGTAGGAACTCCCAAAATCTATTCCGGCGATGGCGCAAGTTGTTTCCCAGGCGACGACATACAGAATGCCGGCCACGAAGCTGATGGACAGGCCCAGCGCGAGCGCCTGCCAGAATCCGATCACGCCTCCCAGATCGACGTCGCGATAGCGCTTGATGCCCATGAACACCGCGCTGAGCGCAATCAGCATGATGGTGTAGCCGATCACCATGCCATAGGTGAGCATCTGGTGGCCGCTGAACGAGATGGTGATGATGGAAAGCGGAATGCCGACGGTCAGGCCGGCAATGGTGCCGTAGATCAGTGTGCTGCGGAACATGCGAAATCCCCTTGTCGAAGTTTGAGCGCCGATCAACGCCGCGGGCCACGGCAGAAGCAATCGCCCGAAAGGTTGATTGGGATGAAATCACCCGAAATCGGCGCGTTCACGGCACGATTCCGAGCTCGCGGGCCTTCTTGATCGCGTCGGTCCGGCGCTTCGCGTCCAGTTTCTCGTAGACCTTTGCCACATGCGTCTTCACCGTGTTGGGCGAGACATTGAGGTTCGCCGCGATCTCCTTGTTCGAGCGGCCGGCGGCCAGTTCGTGCAGGATTGTGAGCTCGCGCGGAGATATCCCGAGCGACACAAGCGCCTTGGGATTGCCGTCGAACGGGGCCGGCCTGGGCGATGTGATCACGCGCGCCCCGATATAGACGCCGAGCCCCAGAAACGCGGCTGCAATGAGGAAGATGGCGATGTCGCCCCAGTTGGACCGCGCCAGGCGCTGATAGTCCAGCCACTGCAGCGCGAACGTTCCCGCTGCCAGAAACACGCCGTAGAACGCCACCCGCTTCCACATCGCCCCGACCTCACGCCGGTCGATGATGCCGCAAACACCGCAAGAAATCGAGCGGCGGGGGCCGCTCAGACGGTCTGTGACTACAAATAAGGCGACACAAGCATGGAAATAAATCCGGATTGTCCGTAATTCCCTTAAGCGGCTTGTCGCCCTTTGGAACTGCGAGGCACGGATTTGCGGCGCGCCCCGCTTGCGGCAGATGCGGGAAAGTTCGATTTTAACCCACCGCCAAATGCAGCCATGACTTTCAGAACTGTTGAGAGTTCGGGTTTTCCTTCCGCACTCAGGGTCCTGTAAAGCTGTTCGCGCGCAAGGCCTGTCGCTCTCGAGATTTTGGCCATGCCCCGCGCCCGCGCCACATCGCCCAGCGCTTCGGCGATACGCGAAAGATCGCCGCTCTCGAATGCTGCGTCGAGATGCACCGAAATCATCTCGTCGCTGTCGAGATAATTGGCTACGTCGTATTTCTTGGTCTTCAGGCTCATGGCTTACTCCCCTTCGCCAATGCCAGCGCTTTGGCGATGTCTTGGCTTTGTGACGACTTATCGCCGCCGCAAAGCAGAATGATGAGCGTGCTGCCACGCTGCACAAAATAGAGCCGATATCCCGGCCCGTAATCGACTCGCATTTCGCTGACGCCTCCACCCACCGGCTTAACGTCGCCAGGATTGCCGTCCCTTAATCGACGAATCCGGGCGAAGACGCGCTCCTTGGCTTGCAAATCGCGTAGACTTTTGAGCCATTTATCAAAGGCGTCTGTGACCTCGATTTGGATCATAGTCGGCTATGTAATCTATAAAATACGATCTGGCAAGAGGCAAAACCTGAACGAATAAGAGAACGGGGGTTTCGCAAAAAGGAAACTTTGCTCCTGTCACGGCATTCGTTTTAATCGCGCCTTCGGGAGGTGAGTATGCACGACCGGAATTTCGCAGTGTGCGGGAGGTGGCAATGCGCCCGCGATTGCGCAGAGCGCCCCTTCTGTTAAGTTCCGGAAACCGGGGGCGATTGCATGGATATCCGTTTGCCGAAGCCGATCCACGGCTGGCGCGCATTCATTGGTGAAGTCGGCATCATCGTGCTGGGCGTGCTGATTGCGCTCGGCTTCGGTCAGCTGGCCGAAACGATTCACGAAGGCACGATCGCAGCCCAGGCCCGCGACGCGGTCCGGGCGGAAGTTCGCGAGAATCTCTGGTGGCTGGATTACCGCGCAAAGCTCGAGCCCTGTATCCGGCGAAGGTTGGCCCAACTGGACGACCTGCTGGCGCGCGCAAGACGCGGCGAGCCGACGCCTTTCGTGCAACATATCGGCGCCCCGCCGCACGCCAAGATCACGACGTTGCGATGGCAGGCGAATGCGCAAGCCGGACGCGCCAGCCTCTTTTCCGGCGACGAGCAGCGCATGCTCGGCAACATGTATTATACGACGGATGAGTTTACGCAGTCGCAGTCGCAGGAAGAAATCGTCTGGTCGAAGATGCGATACATTCAGGGGCTGCAGCAGTTTGCGCCGGCCGATGTCCACGATCTCGGCATCTTCCTGGCCGAAGCGCGTTATCAGAACTGGATCATTCTGCTGAGCATTCATCGCGCGCACCAATGGGCAGACAGATTGGGGCTCAAAGCAGACAATCAGACCGGAGGCGACATCGCGCGCATCCTCCTCAGCACCCAGGCTCAAATTTGCCGGCCCCTGACGGCAGCGGCGGTCTCTTCATCGTCGACCGCGGGGCCCGACGCTTTCGCGGCTCCGGGAGACGAGCCATAGGCAGCGGCGCCGGAGATTTGGCTCATTGCGTCATGCCGCGAAGGGGAACGTTGCGGGTGGCACCGTATTGTCAACAGTACTCTCCCGGGAATCCCTCTCTCTCGATCTGCCGCACCCGCCACGCGGGCACGTCGAAGCGTCGCCTGAAACGCGCCTGAAGGTTTGCAAGCTCCTCGGATCGGACCCGTTCGCAGCCGAAATAGGCCCACACATCGCCGGTGCGGCGGTCAACGGCGAAATATTCAAGCCCATCGGTCCAAGTCGGGATAACGTCCCACGCATAGAAGTGAGGGTTGGGCTTGGCGCCTTCGAAATCCAATCCGAGGTCACGCTTCCGATAACCCGGCTCCAATTCCGCCCGCTCCGCCGCAAGAGCGAAATCCGCCGAGTCTGCCATCGGCAGCCGGTCGGGCAGTTGTGACCCTGAATTGCTCGACCCGGCTCCGCGTGCGGCTGTGAGGAGCGCGACAGCTGTCACACCGCCAACAAGGACTACGGAGAAGAGGGAATGAGGCATGAAATCAATTTCCAATCTCTCTCGCGGCGGGCGACGGGCCGCGTACCTTGTAATGGATTAAGCGTCACCGAATTTCCCGAATTCGTCCAGCCCGTAGGCTATCAAATCGGAAAAAACGAGCCACCACTCCGGATATTTAGCTCGAACCTCCATAATCTTTGGTGTCTTATCCGCGATGCAGAGATTTACGTTCTTTTTTGACTTCTTCCAACAGCTATCCACCCGATTCATGATCAGTGAATCCACCGAGGAGGAAGTACGAACTCCGGACGATTGTTGCTGCAGTTATTTGAATCGAAAAACTGTTAACTATTGTCATTGTCATCTCATGGCGAACGCTGTTGGACATGAACATCCGCAGCTCGTGCTCAATCTTAGGTGAAAGAATTTTCCAGTCGAGTACCGGTCTCTGGAATCTGTAGCGTACGAACCAACTTTTGCCTTCAGTTGGCGCGCCCATTGACAACAAAAGTTTTCGCATTCTCTTCCCAAGTGCGATGGAAACTTCTTCCAAACCTTTCGGGCCCGTATGACCGACAAAATTCTGATTGAGACGTCTGACTTCCACAGCAACTCGTCGATCACACAGAAAATCAGGCGGAACATTGCCGTCAGGTTCGTACTTTATCTCTTTGAATCCGAGCGTTTTGAGATAGGCTTCGGCAAGTCTTTCCGACGCATCCATTCGCGATGCCCGCCTCACTCCCACTCAATCGTCCCGGGCGGTTTCGATGTCACGTCGTAAACCACGCGGTTGATGCCTTTGACTTCGTTGACGATCCGGGTGGCGACGCGGGAGAGGAACGCGTGTTCGAAGGGGTAGGAATCGGCGGTCATGTCTACTCGGCTGCCGCCTGCGGTTCGTCGAGGATCAGGCGTGCAATAAATTCGGTCTTCGTGGATGCGTGTTGGATATCGTAGCCGACCGGCCGACCGTCATCGCCGATGTCGAGCATAATGTCTTCCTCAATCTCCAAAGTGCGGCACGAGGGCAGCGGCCGCACTTCGATATAGAGGCTGTCGGTGGATTTGTCGTATCGCGTTTTCATGGCGCAAAGCCTTCATCCGGGAAGGCATTATGAACGGTCTCGCCGTCCGACAATAGCACGACCCGAAGATAGCATTCCAGACTTTCGGAATAACCGTAAAGCCGGATTCGTCCGTCGCGCTGGACGATTCGGCGCACCGGCTGGGAAATCACGCGGCGAATTTCCAAAGGGTCGAGTTCCGGCCGCCGCGGCAGAACGTCGAAGGCAAAATATCGCGTCCGCCAAAAAGGCGGCGGCGGCAATCGTTCCGGCTCGTTCCCGCTCATCATTCGCCGTGCAGAAGTCTAATCGAGCCATTGTCCATAGGTTCGAGTTCCGGTTCAATCTTCGAAGGCTACTCCCACTCGATCCGCCTTCGCTGAGCTTCGGCGGATTTGCGGCCCATTTTTTGGCAGCAGAGTCTACTCCCACTCAATCGTTCCCGGCGGCTTGCTCGTCACGTCGTAGACCACGCGGTTGATGCCTTTGACTTCGTTGACGATGCGGGTGGCGACGCGGGAGAGGAACGCGTGCTCGAAGGGATAGGAGTCCGCGGTCATGCCGTCGGTGGAGGTGACGGCGCGCAGCGCGCAGACATTGTCGTAGGTGCGGTCGTCGCCCATCACGCCCACGGTCTTCACGGGCAACAGCACCGCGAAAGCCTGCCAGATCTCGTCATAGAGTCCGGCTTTGCGGATCTCGTCGAGATAGATCGTGTCGGCCTTGCGCAAGACGCCGAGCTTTTCGCGGCTCACATCGCCGGGTATCCGGATCGCAAGGCCCGGGCCAGGGAACGGATGGCGGCGGACGAACGCTTCCGGCAAGCCGAGCTCGCGGCCCAGTGCGCGCACCTCGTCCTTGAACAATTCGCGCAACGGCTCGACCAGCTTCATCTTCATGCGCTCGGGCAAGCCGCCGACATTGTGATGCGATTTGATGGTGACGGAAGGCCCGCCGGTCGCCGAGACGCTTTCGATCACGTCGGGATAGAGCGTGCCTTGCGCGAGGAAATCCGCGCCGCCGACCTTCGCCGCTTCCTTCTCGAAGACGTCGATGAAGGCCGCGCCGATGATCTTGCGCTTGCGCTCGGGATCGCTCACGCCGGCCAGCCGCGTAAGAAACATCTCCTCCGCGTCCACATGCACCAGCGGAATATTGTAATGTCCGCGGAACAGCGACACGACTTCGTCCGCTTCGCCCGCGCGCATCAGGCCGGTGTCGACGAAGATGCAGGTGAGCTGATCGCCGACCGCTTCGTGGATCAGCACCGCGGCGACCGACGAATCGACTCCGCCGGACAGCCCGCAGATCACGCGGCCCTTGCCCACGTCTTTGCGGATGCGCGCGATCGCCTCGGCGCGGAACGCCTTCATGTTCCAGTCGGACGGGATGCCGGCGATTTTCGACACGAAATTGCGCAAGAGCGCGCCGCCGCGCGGCGTGTGCGCCACTTCGGGATGAAACATCAACCCGTAGAATTTGCGTTTCTCGTCGGCCACCATCGCGAACGGCGCGTTGCCGCTTTCGCCCACGACGGCGAACCCCGGCGGCAGCGCGATGACGCGATCGCCATGGCTCATCCACACATCGTCTTCGCCGCCCAGCGGCCACACGCCTTCGAACAGCGGGCTCGTGCCGGTGATTTCGAGCTTGGCGCGGCCGAATTCGCGGGCATTGTGGGTCGCTTCGATCCTGCCGCCCAGTTGGGCCACCATCGCCATCTGGCCGTAGCAGATGCCCAAGACCGGCACGCCCAGCTCGAACACCTTTTGCGGCGCGCGCGGCGTATCCGATTCGGTGACGCTGGCGGGGCCGCCCGACAGGATGATCGCGCGCGGCCGCGCAGTCTCGAGCGCCTCCGCCGCTTTGTTGAAGGGAACGATCTCGCAATAGACTCCCGCTTCGCGCACCCGCCGCGCGATGAGCTGCGTCACCTGCGAGCCGAAATCGATGACCAGAACGGGGATGGACATGGAGGGATATAGGGTGGCGATTTGCCGGTTGTCCAGAGAGTGTTGCGCCGCAGTTATGCAAAGCCTCTATGCTGTGGCGGAGCGCATGAGAATCGCCGCAAAAAAGCCATCCGTGCCCGTGGCATGGCTGGTGGCGCGGAAGAATTCGTCCATGCCCGGGGGAGGAGCGCCGGCCGCGATTTCGCGCCAGATTTTGGCGGCGGGCCGCACCGCGAAATCGGGATGGCGCGCGAGGAATTGCGCGATTCGGTCTTCGTTTTCGGACGGCAGCAACGAGCATGTCGCATAGACGATGCGTCGGCTAGGAGCGACGCGCTGAGCCGCCTGGTCAAGAAGCGTGTCCTGAATGGCGATCAGCGAATCGAGTCGCGCTTGGGTGATGCGCCAGCGCAGTTCCGGCTGGCGGCGCCAGGTGCCCGTGCCGCTGCAGGGAGCATCGACGAACACGGCATCGAACGGTCCCGGCGGCGCTTCGCCCGGATGAACTTTGATCACGGCGCCGGCGCGTTCGGCACGTGGCCCGAGCTGCGCGAGACGGCCCGCATCGATATCGCAGGCGATAAGGAGCCCCCGGTTTTTCATGTCGGCGGCCAGCGCCAGCACCTTGCCGCCGGCACCCGCCGCGAGATCGAGAATGCGCTCGCCCGGCCGTGCGCGCGCGAGCAGCGCTGCGATCTGCGCCGCCTCGTCCTGGAACTCGAAGAGGCCCAGTTCGAACATCCTGTTCCGGCGCAACGCCGCAAGGCGCTCGCCGGACGGGATGCGAATGGCGCTTGGCGAATAGCGAGTGGGCTCCGCGGCGTAGCCTTCGGCGCGCAACGCGGCGAGGACTTCGTCACGTGCGGCCTTCAGCGTGTTGACGCGCAGATCGACGGGCGCGCGGGATTGCGCGGCGCGCATCTCGTCCAGCAGATGATCGCCCAGCGCGCGTGTGAGTTCCGCTTCGAGAAACGCCGGAAACTCGCCTTGCACGTGGAGCGGCGGGTCGGTCCGCACCGGCGTCGCAATCGCTTCGCGTTCCTGCGGCGTGAGCGGCGGCGGCCCGTAAGACCCTCCGCCGAACATCGCTTCGATGCCTTCCGCGTCCACGCCGTCGGCCATCAGACTCGCAATCGTCAGCGCACGCGGACTTTCATCCTGCATCCGCCACGCAAGCGACGCGTGGCGTCGTTCGATCGCGAACACGCGATCCGTAACGCTCGCGCGATCCTTCGACCCCGCATAACGCCGCGCGCGAAACCATTCGCGGATAAAGCGATCGGCCGGCAATGCGGACGCGTTCAATCCTTCGAGGATGTCGATGACGGCCTGCACGCGCGCGGCAGGTGTCATGCTTCACCGCGAAGAAATCGAATCGCGATGAATTGCGACATGCAGAACAAATTCGTGAGAGGCGGACTCGCTATCTTCTTAGCCTTCCCCCCTCGCGGGGGAAGGTGGACGCCTCGCATTTCGCGAGGCGGACGGAAGGGGGCCCCCCATGTCGATCGCCCGTGCCCGCGAACTCCGGCAGAACATGAAGGCAGCCGAACGCCGATTGTGGTGGATGCTTCGGCGCAAGCAGTTGGCCGGCTTGCGATTCCGCCGGCAGGCGCCGCTTGGGCCCTATTACGCCGACTTCTTTTGCCCCAAGGCGGGACTGGTGGTCGAACTCGACGGGCCAAGCCACACATCCGACCGGCAAATTGCGCACGATGAGAAACGCGAACGGTGGTTTGAGTCGCAAGGAATCCGCGTTTTGAGAATTTCGAACCGTGAATTCTATGAAAGGCCGGACGACGTGGTTGATGCGATTTATCGTGCGGCGACGGCCCCCCTTCCGTCACGCGGCTGATGCCGCGCGCCACCTTCCCCCGCAAAGGGGGAAGGTTAAAGGAGAATCCGAACACCTCTGCCGTTTCCAGTTTACTGCGCGCCGGGGTAGTTCGGGGATTCGCGGGTGACGACCACGTCGTGCACGTGGCTTTCGCGGATGCCGGCGCTGGTGATGCGGACGAACTGCGCGTTCTTGTGGAAGGTCGCGATATCGCGGCAGCCGGTATAGCCCATCGCCGCGCGCAGGCCTCCGACGATCTGGTGCACGACGTTTGCCACCGGGCCCTTATAGGCCACCTGCCCCTCGACGCCTTCCGGCACGAGCTTGAGCGTGTCTTTCACTTCGGCCTGGAAATAGCGATCGGCCGAGCCACGCGCCATCGCGCCGACGGAGCCCATGCCGCGATAGCCTTTGTAGCTGCGGCCCTGATAGAGGAACACTTCGCCCGGGCTTTCTTCCGTGCCCGCGAGCAGCGAGCCCACCATCGCTACGTCGGCGCCGGCCGCAATCGCCTTCGCAAGATCGCCGGAATAGCGGATGCCGCCGTCGGCGATGATCGGCACGCCCGCATCGCGCGCGGCGGAAACCGCGTCCATCACCGCCGTCAATTGCGGCACGCCGACACCGGCCACGATGCGCGTGGTGCAGATGGAGCCCGGCCCGATTCCGACCTTGATCGCGTCCGCGCCCGCATCGATCAGCGCCTTGGCGCCGTCGGCCGTCGCCACGTTGCCGGCCGCCACTTGCGTGTAATTGCTCTCGCGCTTGATGCGCGCCACCGTTTCCAGCACGCCCCTGGAATGGCCATGCGCGGTATCGACCACCACCACGTCGCATTCCGCTTCGATAAGCGCCATGGCGCGGCGGAATCCGTCTTCGCTGACGCTGGTGGCCGCGGCCACGCGCAGGCGCCCGAGATCGTCCTTGCAGGCGTTGGGGAATTTCTGCGCCTTCTCGATATCCTTCACCGTGATCAGGCCCACGCAGCGATAGGCATCGTCGACCACGAGAATCTTTTCGATGCGGTGCTGATGCAGCAGGCGCTTGGCCTCTTCCATCTTCACGCCTTCGCGCACGGTGACGAGCTTGTCCTTGGTCATCAGCTCGCGGACCGGTTCGCGCGGATCGGTGGCGAAACGCACGTCGCGATTGGTGAGAATGCCCACGAGCTTGCCCGCGCCGTTCGCCTTGGCGCCTTCGACGACGGGGATGCCGGAAATATGGTAGCGCTCCATGAGAGCGAGCGCGTCGGCCAGGGTCGCGTCGGGGGCGATGGTGACGGGGTTCACCACCATGCCGCTTTCGAATTTCTTGACCCGCCGGACATGTTCGGCCTGCTCTTCGATGGCCAGATTGCGATGGATGACGCCGATGCCGCCGGCCTGCGCCATCGCGATGGCGAGGCCCGCTTCCGTGACGGTATCCATGGCGGCGGAAATGAGGGGAATGCCGAGTTCGACGGTCTTGGTCAGGCGGGTTCTGGTGTCGACCTGACCGGGCAGGACTTCGGAGGCTGCCGGCACCAGCAGCACATCGTCAAAGGTGAGTGCTTCGCGGATGGTCAATCGGTGCTCCCAAGGAGGTGTCTTGGAGCGCCGAGCCTTTAGCAGCGGGACTGCGATTGTGCAAGCCGAATGCTGGGGCACCCTGCAAAGCGCCAGATACGGGCTATTCGCCGGCCATCGCCAGGTGAGCCGAGGGATCTGGAATCGGGCGACCCAGGCGCTTGGCTTCCTCGATCCAGGCGCCTATCGCGTCCGCGATACTGCGCGCTGCTACCTCACGCGTTTCGCCGTCGGACATACAGCCCGGTAGATCTGGCGCCGTCGCAAGGAATCCGCCGCCGTCCTCGACGGACAGCGGTTCGATTACGATGGGATATTCACGGCGCACCATCGCTGCATCTTACTTCTTGAACCCCGTCGCCACCAGATAGAGTTCCACGGATTCGGCGCGGGACGCGGGCGGCTTGACGTGTTTGAGGTCGGCGAAGCGCAGCTTGATGCGCGCGAGCAGCTCGCCCGTCGCGCCCCCCTGGAACACCTTGCCAACGAATGTGCCTCCCGGCTTCAGCACCTCTTCGGCCATGTCGAGCGCCGCTTCGAGCAGGCCCATCGTACGCAGATGATCGGTCGGGCGATGGCCCGTGGTGGGGGCCGCCATGTCGGACATCACGAGATCGGCGGTCCCGCCAAGAGCCGCCTTCAGAAGCGCCGGCGTTTCGGGCGCGAGCATGTCGGCTTTGAGCACTTCGACACCCGTAATCGGCTCCATCTCCAGAATATCCATCGCGACCACCTTGCCGCCGTCGCCCACACGCGCGGCCGCGACCTGGCTCCAGCCGCCCGGCGCCGCACCCAGATCGAGCACGCGCGCACCCTTGCGCAGAAAATGGAATTTGCGATCGAGTTCGATCAGCTTGAACGCCGCGCGAGAGCGATAGCCCTTGATCTTCGCATCGCGCACATAGGGATCGTTGAGCTGGCGCTCGAGCCAGCGCTGCGACGACGCCTTGCGGCCCTTCGCGGTCTTCACCTTCACGCGCAAATCGCCGCGCCCGCGATCCGATCCGCGGGCGGTCATGTGGCGGCGCCCACAAGAACCAAATAATTTCCACCCTCCCCTTGAGGGAGGGTCGAATTTGGATTTGCGCAATAGCGCGAATGCGAATTCGGGGAGGGGTATCGCATCAGCATCACTCCTCCCCGAAATTCTCTTTTCGCTCCGCTCAAAAAAAATTTCGACCCTCCCTCACGGGGAGGGTGGATAAACAACGCGTGCGATAATTCGACTCTCACTTTTCCATCTCCCCCATCATCTCGCGCTGTATGCCTTTGCGCGGCGCACGCATGCTCCACTCCGCTCTCCAATACACTCATAGGACGACATTCCGCCAACCGAGCTTACCACCTCCGGGGGAACGCTGATGGGGCGTGACGCTCGTTCGCCGGCTACCAAGGACGCCGCATGCGATCCTCTTCCCCCTCGCTCCGCCTTCGCAACAGCTTCGGCGGATCGAGCGCCAAGTCCGGCGAAGCCTCGCCTGCCTGCGCGAACCCGAAGCTTCGCTTCGGCGAAGGCAGGGTGTAGCCGGACGCAATCGGGGCAAGTCCGGCCGAAGGCCGGGATGAGGGTCTCTCCGACCAGCTCGGCTGCCTATCCGACTTGAAAGCCCCGAACGCGTGGTCTAAACGGGCCGCCATCCCGTTGGGGGATCGTCTAATGGTAGGACTGCAGACTCTGACTCTGCCTGTCTAGGTTCGAATCCTAGTCCCCCAGCCAGCCTACGCGCCATTATGCAGCAAGCACACCTAGACGACTCTAGGAACTAGACAGCCGGGCCGCGATAATCCGGCCATGGCGATTCCCCTCTCCGTCTTTATGTTGCGGCGCAAGCGTAACGAGATACGCGACGCGATAGCGAACTATGAATTGAAGCTCCGGGAGGCACGGGCCGACCTTGCCAGCGTCTTATCCACTCTGAGGCTATTCGAGGCGAGCGGGGAGCCCGCCGATTTCGCGCCCTACTTCGACCTAAACCGCGTGTTCCGGCGTGGCGAAACGACCGAACTGTGCCTCGCGGCGCTCGCAGCTGAGGGGCCGCTAGATACGCGCCAGCTAACGCAGCGCGTCATGAAGGCCAAGGGCTTGAATCACGATGACAAGGTGATGGCGCAAGCTATCGCGCTTCGCGTCGTTCAAACGCTTCGGGTTAGAGCCAAGCGCCGCAAGGGGATTGATGGGACCTTGCGGCGCAGAGGCGTGTGCGTTTGGCGCCTCACTTCGGAAGGTGGCGCTGCCAATAGCCTTTCCACTGGCGGGACACGGGATGATGTGCCGCTGATTGAACAATCTGCACAAATTGCGATCCGTTCGCCTCGCGACGATGATCCTCCCGCCACGCCATTTCTGACGCATAGGCGGACAGATAACGCCTCCTGATATGGTGATGCGTTCCGAGTTCGGCCCTGCGAAGGCGGGAGAAAAACGACTCCGCCCAATTCGTGCAAGCCTCTCCATCCGAATAGCAAACACTGTGATTGATGCGTTTCATCTCGTAGTGATCGTGCAAGCTATCCCATGACGAAGCTTCGTCGGCATGAATGACGGTGCCCGCTGCAACCCGCTCCATGATCGCGGGGACCGCCTGCAATTCCGACTTGCCGACATGCGTTAGGGTGCGGCCACCGCGCTGGCGAACGACTACAACGCATTTGCGCTTGCCAGTTTGGTTTTCCGCCAGACGGCGATCCTTCCGGTCCTCTTTGTAATTCGCGGGCTTAATGTGTCCGCCGAAGTAAGCGCCGTCGATTTCGACCGTGCCGGACAGAACGGTCGCGTTTGTTTCGGCCGCAAGGCTCTCGCGGATTTTGTGAGCCAGCACGAAGGCCGTCCGATATTGCACGTCCAGATCGCGGCTCAATTGAAGTGCTGCATGGCCCTTTGCACCGTTTGCGAACACAGCGATAGCCCCAAGCAGATCGCGGTAAGCAAGCTTGCGGCTGGCGAAGATCGTGCATGAAGTGGCGCTGAATTGGGCGTTGCAGCCTTTGCATTTGAAGATACGGCGCGCCTCGTACTTGTAGATGGTGACGCAGCCGCATTTCGGGCAAACGGGCTCGCCCGCGTTCTCGGACCAGCGCAGCGCCACAAACATCCTGAAAGCCTCGTCCTCCGTAAGCCGCATGACTTGGGCGAGGGAGAGGGTCCGGGCCTTGGACGAGAGCAGAAAATGTTGGGCCATATCATCGTTTCCAGTAGGTACATATCGAAATTAGTGATATTACATACCGTTGTCAAGGATAAATATATCTAATATAGTGATATTTATCGTTGGAAGAGGTAGGAAATGGTCGGAGACAAGGCGTATCAGGATCGCGCGCGAGGCCTTCTCAAAGCCGAGCTAAAAAAGCGAAATCTGACGTACCGAGACTTGGCCGAGCGGCTCACCAGCGCGGGCAATCCGGACGGAGAAGCCAACATTGCCAATAAGCTGTCCCGAGGCGGCTTCAGCGCCGCCTACTTTCTCCAGTGCCTGGATGCCATAGGCTCCAAAGTCATCATTGAATAGAGGATAATATCTTTTTCGATGAATATCATACTGTTTCCATTAGAGATTCTTGCTATTTCTAGCAGGTTGTTGTACATAACAAACCGCCCCCGGTTTGGACCCGGAGGCGGTTCGCTTACTCCCTACTTTCCTATCTGAGTTTGGACCTCAGATTGGCGGAAGCGGGGGGATTCGAACCCCCACAGGGCGCGTGAACGCCCTCCACCGGAGTAGGAATCCGGAGCCGTACCATTGAGCCACGCTTCCATAAGTCATTGAGAGCCCTCAGCTTTTCCGCTGAGGGCCTCATTGCCCTTTTCAGTTAGGCCATATCGCTCGCCACTTCCTCGCGTGACGTAGCCGTGCCTAAAGTAATTCATCAGAATGGCGTGGATCGCGCGTGCCGGAGCTGTATGGCCATTCTCCTCCGCGGATTCCTTCAGCGCCTCCTTGGTCGTGATCCCCCCCAGTAAGGCGGCGTCGATCAGCTCTCGTATTTCTGGCTTGCGGCCCGTTCCTGGACCCGAGCCGGTCTTGCCCGCCCGCCGCATTTCCAGTTCCAGCAGCTTGCCGACGAGATCTCTTTCTTCGTCGATTTCCTTCAGTATCGCGCGCGTTTCTTCGGCGCGCCCTTCGAGTTGTTCGAGACGCTCTTTGAGTTGCTCAGCGAAACCATGCGGAATCGAGAAGGCTTTATGCCGAGGTATATTGCCCATGGAACCCGTATAACGCCGCTAGGGACTCATTTTCAAGCCCATTGAATCTCATTGGAACGAAAAAGGTCCACATGGACCGTATACTGATTACATATGTTCTCAGTATGTTCTCATTGAACGACTCGCAATGCGGTTTCAGTGACATCTGAGCGGTATTAGGCACGAAACACACCAAGGGGCTGGTATGGACATCTTCACTTGGGCTTTTCACGTTCTCAGCGACGGCTACTTTTGGCTGGGGATGATACCTGGCGCTTTCATCGGAGGGTGGGCGGTTCAAAACTCAATTCGCGAGGAACGCCGGTACGACCCGCCGCCCCGCGTCTAGGTGTGCTTGCTGCATAATGGCGAGCCTACGCTGCTTCGCAGCTACGGCTGGCTCACCCCGGCTCATCCGCTCCGAAGCGAAGCAGCGCAGGCTGGCTGTCCTCCGAAGCTCCGAAGGAGCGAAGGGGGACTGTCGAAAGGAGGGATGCGAAATGTTCTACGTCTATCTGAAATCCGGATCGGGAAAGGCTTTCGCGAATAAACGGCTCTGGTAATTTCGTAATATCGAAGAGAATTGCACTCCGACCCCAGTATCTTGCAATTTATGGAACACCTTGCCAACGAATGTGCCTCCCGGCTTCAGCACCTCTTCGGCCATGTCGAGCGCCGCTTCGAGCAGGCCCATCGTACGCAGATGATCGGTCGGGCGATGGCCCGTGGTGGGGGCCGCCATGTCGGACATCACGAGATCGGCGGTCCCGCCAAGAGCCGCCTTCAGAAGCGCCGGCGTTTCGGGCGCGAGCATGTCGGCTTTGAGCACTTCGACACCCGTAATCGGCTCCATCTCCAGAATATCCATCGCGACCACCTTGCCGCCGTCGCCCACACGCGCGGCCGCGACCTGGCTCCAGCCGCCCGGCGCCGCACCCAGATCGAGCACGCGCGCACCCTTGCGCAGAAAATGGAATTTGCGATCGAGTTCGATCAGCTTGAACGCCGCGCGAGAGCGATAGCCCTTGATCTTCGCATCGCGCACATAGGGATCGTTGAGCTGGCGCTCGAGCCAGCGCTGCGACGACGCCTTGCGGCCCTTCGCGGTCTTCACCTTCACGCGCAAATCGCCGCGCCCGCGATCCGATCCGCGGGCAGTCATGCGGATTGCTCGCAGAGCGAGAAAGTCGATTCACGCGGAGCCGCGGAGGCGCGAAGTGAATTCCTTCTCCCCTTGTGGGAGAAGGAACGTGCGACACAAGTCGCGCGAAGGATGAGGGGCCGCGCGCGTTCGCGCGCGAAGAATCTTGGTCCCCCCACCCCAACCCTCCCCACAAGGGGGAGGGGACTTACTCCGCGTTCTCCGCGCCTCCGCGCGCAAATTCTCTTCTGACCCGCGCGCATCCTCACCCTTCCATCTCCGCCATCATGTCCAGCAGCATGCCTTCGCACCGGACACGCGCGTGCTCCACTCCGCTCGCCAACACACTCATAGAACGATAGCCCGCGAACCGAACTTACCACTATCGCCGGTGGTGGAGGCGCACCCACCAAGGCCGAGGTCTTTCATTCTCTTCCCCCCGTTTACGGCGGAAGTCCGGCCGAAGGCCGCGATGGGGGTCTTCCCGACCAGCCTGACAGCCCATCCGCCTTGAAACCCCTGGACGCGTGGTCTAAACGGGCCGCCATCCCGTTGGGGGATCGTCTAATGGTAGGACTGCAGACTCTGACTCTGCCTGTCTAGGTTCGAATCCTAGTCCCCCAGCCAATTAATTTTTTCTTTATCGATCAATGACTTAGTACTGATGACTCTCTGGAATGAGGCCACCAAATGTGGCCGATTCCTTTGACAGCGCGAACAGGCGATCCATGCGCAATCAAGCCCGCTTTCGCGCTGGCTTTTCTTTTCGCGTCCGTTCCTCACGCAGTACCGCAAGTGTCTCGATCCGAATGGGAGGCCGATGCGGAAACTCTGCGATCAGCTTGAGATCGCCACCCATTGCCGCAACATATTTCCGCATCGTCGAAAGCAGAAGATCGGCACGGTGTTCGATGCGAGAAACGCTCTCCTGTTCCATATCGAGTTCCTTCGCGACGGATTCTTGGCTCTTTTGAAATGCCTTGCGTAGCTCGCGCAAGGTCATGATTTCTGCCGCCTCTCTCGCGGTCTCGGCTTCAATCCGAGCGCGCCGCTTGCGCGGAAGCCCCTTCATGACCTCTGTAAGTGTCTTGGGCATAGTCACACCTCGCTTCACAACGTCACCTGTATTTCGCGAACCTTTTGTCGGCGTCGGCAATGAGGCGCCCATAAAAGGCTTTTTTATTTTCGCCTTCCTTGTTGCCGGCGCACAGCAAAATCGCCCGACGCTTGGAATCAAACGCATACGCGACCCGCCAAACCTGCCTACCGACCGGTGCTCGCAATTCCTTCATATTTGCGAACGCCGAACCTGCCAACGTATCCGCGTAGGGGCGCGGCAACTGCGGACCAAACTGTCGGAGCAGGCCCGCTCTGCTCAAAATCTTGTCCTGTACCTCCTCCGCGAATTCATCAAACTCAACCTGAAACTCGCCATCAAAGACCACTTCCCATTCCGGTTCCTTCTTGGCCATGGGTAACCTCGAAACTCATTGCAGTTCACCAATACGCAAAATATTCAGGGCTCAATATAGCCTCGGCGGAATATGATGTCAAGATCATATATCTGCCCAAGGGCATTGACCTGTTCTTGGTTCAACAGGGCCTTGATACGTCCACACCGTCCGGCCGCGCGATGTTTCAAATGCTTGGCGTGTTCGCGGAATTCGAGGCGGCCATGATACGCGAGCGAGTGCGCGCGGGTGTGGCACGCGCGAAGCGCAACGGAACCAAAAGCGGGCGCGCGATTGGCAGGCCGAAATTAGACGCCAAGCGCGAGGCTTCGGTGCGGCGGGCATTGCAGGCCGGGGGCGGAATACTCAAGACCGCGAAGGTGCTTGGCGTCGGAACTGGTACTGTGGCGCGCATCGCGGACGAAATGCGCTCGTGACGTTGAGGCGAGTGCAAATGAGGTCCCGCAAGTCTTGCTTTCGAAAGGTATCATTGCAACACGTAGTCACGACTACCACAGGGGTGTATCTGGTGCTGTCGTACGATTGGATTAGCCATGATCTTCCGAGAGAACCGTGCCGATACGCGACGAAAGCGCAGTAAGAATGCGCTTCACCTCCCGCTTGGCGACCGACCCCGCCAAGTCATGGGAGTAGCCTTCAAGCAAAACATGAGTCGAATTTTCCGACAATGATTTCACAACAACAAAAATCAGCGATGGCAGCGTCCGCTGGCCTAACGGTCGCTGTCCGGTCAGTACACAGAAGGCCGCATTTTGGGCACCAAATTCAGCAGGGTCCTTCATTGCGCGAGACATTTTGCCAATTACTTCGGCAACTAATGGCAAGACGGTTGCTTCAGGCATCGACACGAGTAGTTGGTCATTCGCAGTTTCTAAGGTGCCTAATGTCTGCATCGCGCCTATCGTGGCCGTCGCAATCACTGTCCCGAGACCCCAAGTACGTTTCGTGCGGTCTTCGATGCGGGTTTGTCGAAGAAATATTTCGATTGCTTTCCTGTCCAAGGTATTCTCCTTTTCTTTCAAGCTCCAATCGCCATGCTCGACACAATTCGGTCGGAGATTTGTTGTGATCTTATTCTATTCGGAAAATCAGCCGATGCACTATCGAACAAGATCGTCGGCGAACAGCTCTGCAATTTTACTCGCGAACGCCATCGCCGCGTCAGCGCGCATATAATCGTTGTTGCGAGCGTAATTTGCAGCGCGGCGCGCCAAGAAACCAAATGTTAGGCGCGCATAAAATGGCGACGTTGGACTTGGTGCTAGATATGTGCTTGGACCGAAGATCAAAAACGATTCTACGATCATTGCCAGAGTCACCAACACTCCAAACCGCCACAGAGCGTAGATAACAAGGATCACGTAGAGCAGATTCAGACTGAACATCACTTTTGCCAAAATGGGCGGCGAAACAGCATTTTGTAATCCGGTCTTGCTGTTCGTGACGCTTATCTCCTTTCCGATGCGGAGGCAGCCTTGGCTAATTCCGACGCAGTAGCCATAAGCGACGCTGACGACCGCTGCCGAAGCTAGTGGATTGAATCTAACACTTGGTGCCCACGGCGGACAGCGGCGATGATTTTATTGGGGTCTGCGGTCCAGACGAATGGCTTTGGTGCCTGGTTGGTATCGTCGATGAAGCGGTTGATGGCGG